>Ga0123355_10007185_pt1 | contig 16637 bp, 17 predicted proteins | sample TergutEmb28metaG_3_FD_89872 | JGI IMG/M metagenome (GOLD analysis project Ga0123355, IMG submission 89872) | Embiratermes neotenicus P1 segment gut microbial communities from Petit-Saut dam, French Guiana - Emb289 P1 | ecosystem: Host-associated > Arthropoda: Insects > Digestive system > Gut ...
ATAGGCAGAGTAAAACACTCGCCAATCAAAGTCCGGGTTAGCGCAGAGTTCAGGGAAGCTACCTCGGTGGATCATTTCCCAAATATCATCGTATGGAATTTCTGATTGTTCCTTTGCTCGTCTTGCAAAGTATTCATCTGTTGGCAAGAACGGCTCTCGAAAGGCAACGTTGCACCTCTCCCGCAAGGAAATTCCCAATAGATTGAGAATACCGAGCCGTCCGGCTAAAGACTCGCTTACGTTTTTCATCATGGTAAATTGCTGAGAACCAGATAGGAAGAATTGTCCCTTTTTCTTATCCCTGTCGAGGATAATCTTGATTTGTGGAAACAGGTTCGGAGCGTACTGTACCTCGTCTACAAACACAGGTGGCGGATTATCTTTAAAAAAAGTGTTACTCTGTTCAAATGCACTTGCAAGTTGAATCTTATCATCCAATGGGACATATCTTGCATCATTTGCAACTTCTTTAAGAAGCGTGGTTTTACCTACTTGCCTAGCCCCGGTGACTAAGATTGCTCCAAACATTTTAGATATCGTCGTAATCGCCTCATCTGCGTGACGTTTATAAAACACGATGCGCACCTCCTCGCTCGGCTATTTTAACATTATATATTATTGTAGCCAAAAAAATTCAATTGTCAAGACTGCCTCTTTTACAAGTTGCGAAGTAATTGAATAAATAACCTTACGCAGCTATAAATAATTGAATAATCCGCTCGGTCTCACAAGAAGTGATTTTGTAGGGAAGATCACTTTCATGACAAGGAGAATATCCACCCCATTTTGAGATTCTGTCATGCGTTGAGATGGTATGTATTAAGAGCCCATCACTGCAAGGCTTGTCCGCTGTTTTGTCAGTTGCGACATTTTTGTTTCCTATATAGGAACGGAAGAACTGGGGCATCTTGAGATGGTCGGAACAATTGTTCACCAGCTTACGCGGAACATGAGTATTGATGACGTGAAAAAAGCCGGGTTAGAGACATATTTCGTCGACCACACCGCGGGCGTGTATCCGCAGTTCGCGTCCGGATTCCCGTGGAGCGCCGCGTCGATGCAGTCAACCGGCGACACGATCGCTGACCTCACCGAAGATATGGCCGCGGATGCTGCTATCACGTAAAGACTACATCTATGGCAAAGACAAAATTCAGAGTAGGCGTCTTGTTTATCGTTCCCGAATAGTAACACGCACGGTATCACCGGGCTGCTTGCCGATCTTCGCACGAATTTCTTTAAGAACTCCAATTATATAGCATATAGAGCCATCGGGGTTTTTCACGCCCATATTGACAATACTTCCGTCATACGGCTCACCGTCAAAAGTGGCGTGAACCTTCACCCGGCCCTTGCCAAACTCCGTCCGAATATCATATGGGAACGGCACATAAGCACCACCCTTGTCGGCGGATTGAATTACAGCGTCGTATTCATAGACTTTTCCGTTCATTTCATCTCCACCTCCATCAGCTCCGCTCAAGTTACTACAAACACTATGCCCTAATTTCTTTTGAATGGCAACGAAAATTTTTGAGACAGAGCACGAGATATGATAAATATGTATTTTGATGCAAGTTAATTTAAGCTACAACATGAAATAGCTATATGGCAGTTATGAAAACAAATATTTGACAAAATACCAACGACACTACATAATTGACTTAAGCAGCCACTGAGTAACTATTTCTTTATTTATTGGAGGATGTTATTATGGCCGATTTGAAAGGTGCTAACGGACTGAGAGAAGATTTTAAAGTGGTCGGACAGCGGAATTTGCCCGGCAAGTTGTCTTATGCGCTTGCCACGGGAGCTGCAAAATTCGGCGTTGACTATAATCTGCCGAATATGCTCCATGCGAAGTTCCTGCGAAGCCCATATGCAAAAGCTAGGGTTTTAAGCGCTGATTTAAGCAAAGCAAAGGTAATTCCCGGAGTTGTAGATATTCTGACCTGGGAAGACGAAGACATCAAGAACCTTCGATTTTCGGACAAAAGCTTCTTGGCCCCAGATACATACCCGTGGCTTGACGATACAGCGGATCAAGAATATGCCGAACTTGCCCTGATTGTGGTTGCTGAAGAAGAAGACATATGTGATATGGCGCTTGATGCCATTGATATTAAGTGGGAAATACTGCCTCACGTTGTTGACCTCATGGAGGGCCGAAAAGAAGACGCGCCGATAGCCCGCGGTCCAGACACGGAACATGTTGGCGAGCAAGCTTTTCCGAGAGTGGGAAATGTCCAATTTTCCAACATGCTACAAGGAGATGTAAAGGCGGGGTTTGATGCGGCTGATCATATCATTGAATATGACCTTTATCTGCCCGCGTTTGCGTCGCATTTGCCTAACCCTCCCGGCTCTCTTGCCTGGTGGTCAAAAAATCCCCCTTATGTCGGAACTGGGGAAAAGCTGCACATAGAAGGCGCTGTTCAAAGACGCAGAACAATTGCGGATATGTACGGCTTGCCGCACGAAATGACCATACAGGAAGGTCTTTTCCAGGGCGGAAAATATTGTGACTGGGGACTGCGTAAATGCCAGGAAATCACACCGCTTCTTTCAAAAAGGACTGGCCGCCCGGTTCGTTGTGTCGACACCCGTGAACAAACCTTTGACTTTCAGATGAATGAGCGGTATATGCATCTGAAAATCGGTTTTACTGATGAAGGACTTATTACGGCAGTAGAAGATTATTCAATCGGAGACGCGGGTTCGCGCGGAAACGCGGATATGTTCGCAACGTACGGCGACCAGAGATATGGGCCATATTTCACTTTAAAATGCGAAAATATCAGCCAGAGTATGGAAATTGTAGAAAGCAACAGGGGGCGAATGCGTCTTTCGGGGCAGCATTGTCCGTTTAACTGGGATGCACTTACCGTCGGACTCTACATGATTTCGGAAAAATTGGGCAAAGACCCAATAGAAATTTCGCGGCTCAATTTGCACGGCCCCGATTCGCAAAGCGACGACAGACCTGTCCCCAGCTTTGAGGCCTGTGTTGAAGAGGGCATAAAACTCATGGACTGGAAACCTCATCCGGCCGGGATGAGAAAACTTCCCGATGGCAGACTGCACGGCGCCGCGTTTCGCTATCAACTGTGTCCGCGTCATGCCTTCTCGGGCTATGATTGCAAACTTGAACTCCGCGACGGCAAGGTGCATATGCCTACAAAAGGCCCGCTCTTTGGAGTATATGCGGTGGAATGTAACGCAATGGTCGTCGCGGAGGAATTGGGGCTTAGCTATGAAGATATCAGCATTGACTTTGATTATAAAGAGAGGTTTACGCCCGTAGGCGGCGGCGCCGACGGAACAACCGCCTCGGCATGGGCAATGAAAGAATGCGCAAATATTCTTAAAAAGCAGATTCTTGAAACTGTGATCGATGAGGCCGAAAACCCCAAAATGCCCACAGCACTTTATAGCGTCATGCCTGACCCCGGCCCTTTCTTAGGCTTCAAGGCTGAGGATTTGGAAATGCGGGATGGGAAGATCTTCGTCAGAGATAATCCCTCAATCTCGGTAGCATTTGAAAAGGCAACTGCAAGCAACCTTTTCGCTACATATGCCGGAAGACCTCCTATTTCAAAATGGACGGAGGGATTCGGCAGGCAGCTGGACACAATGAACGTTGCTTTCTGCGAGGTTGCGGTTGACCCTGACATGGGCGAAGTTGAGATTTTGCGTTTTGGTGTTGTTGCTGACCCCGGGAAAGTCCTCAGGCCGATTTCTCTTGAGAGCCAGATTGACCAAGTTTTATACTTCAGTGAAGGATGTCAGCTCTTGGAGGAATATATCTTCGACAAGAGAACAGGCGTAAAGCTCAACAACAATATGATTGAATACAAAAAGCCCGGAATGCTTGATATCCCGCCGATTGACAGAGTGTTGCTTGAATCTCGTGCCGGAAATGCTGTTTATGGTGCAAGCGGCATCAGCCACAGTCTTGCCAACACACATCTGATTATCATAGCGATCCACAATGCGACAGGAGTATGGGTAGACCCACCCGCAACCCCGGATAAGATTTTGCGCGCATTGGGGAAGGTGTAGTAGAGCTATCTCGACGAGAAGGAACAGAGCAATATGATTTATTTTGACAACAGTAGCACATCTTATCCTAAAGCGCCAGGAGTCCCGCAGGCTGTTGCAGAAGTTTTGGAGCGCGGCAGTTTCAATATCAATCGTGGCGGATACGTGGGCGCATATGAGATGTCTGCACTTGTATTTGATACAAGAGAAAAGGTCGCGGCGCTATTTGATTCACCCACCGGGCGGGAGGTCGTTTTTACTGGCAGCGTTACGCAATCGTTGAATGTGGCGCTCAAGGGGTTGCTACGTTCAGGAGATCACGTTGTCGCCACACAGATGGAACACAATGCGGTCATCCGTCCGCTGACCCAATTGCAGACTCAGGGCGTCCATGTGGACTTTGCCCATTGCGGGCAAGACGGCAGGCTCGATCTCGCCGATATGGAGTCAAAAATCACAGAGCGGACAAAGCTTGTCGTTATGACTCACGCATCAAATGTCTGCGGAGCTATACTGCCAATACGTGAAGTGGGCGCTATTTGTCGAAAGCGGGGCGCGCTGTTGTTGGTAGACAGCGCCCAAACCGCCGGCGTTCTTCCTATCTCCATGTCGCGGGACAATATCGACATTCTGGCATTTACCGCACACAAAGGTCTTCTCTCCGCGCAGGGACTCGGCGGCCTTGTGCTGTCCCAGCAAATTGCAGATAAAATGACGCCGCTAATCGCGGGCGGTACAGGCAGCCACTCCCACGTAGCGGATATGCCCTCGGAGTTGCCTGACCGACTGGAAGCGGGAACCCTTAACCTCCCCGGTATCGCGGCGCTCTCGACTGCGCTAGACTATATCAAAGAGATTGGTATCGACACGATTTACACGCATGAAATGAAACTGTTGTCCCGTTTGACCAGTGGGCTAAACGCAATTTCTGGTGTGCGCGTTGTTGGGCCGGAAACCCTGACGGACAAATGTGCCATTGCTGCCTTAGACTTTCCGGCAATGGATAACGCCGCAGTTGCCGCCCAGTTAGACGAGGGATATGGCATCATGACGCGATGCGGTTTGCACTGTGCGCCAGTTGCACACAAAGCAATGGGGACGTTTCCGCGCGGCGTGGTGCGCTGTTCGCTGGGCCATCAAAACACAGAGGCGGAGATTGACGAACTGTTAATCGCTCTGCGACACATAACCAAGAAGTAGGTAATCGCACATGGAAATGAAACAACTTGAAATATTTGTTTGTGTGACCAGAAGTCTCAATTTTTCAAAAGCCGCAGAGGAAATGTACATCTCCCAGCCTAGCGTTAGCACCCATATACGCACTTTGGAAAAAACGCTAGGTACGCAGCTTCTTGTCCGTAGTACCAAAGGCGTCTCTCTCACGAAATCCGGCCTTGATTTTCTGGTCTACGCGAAAAAAATCCTATCCTTGCGAGATCAGGCATTGCATGATCTGAACAGTGCGGATCAACATATCAATGGGGTCATTGACATAGTTTCGTCCACGATACCAGCGCAGCACCTTTTGCCAGAAATCATCTCGTCTTTTCAAACCCAATGGCCCAATATTATATTCCGCGTGGAACAGTTTGACAGTCGTGGGGTAGAACAGGCTATGAGCGGTTTTCGCTACGACTTTGGCATGGTTGGTACGATTCCTGGTGGCGATCATTTCAACTGCCGCTTGATATACGATGACGAGCTGGTCTTGGCTCTTCCCAATAACACACATCAAAAAAGCGAGTTTATTCGTGAGAACTTCGCGACATATATTCTTCAATCCCCATTCATTATGCGGGAAATCGGCTCCGGCACACGGGCAGAGATTGAAATTTTGCTCGCGAAAATTGGTATAGACTTGCACGATTTGCACATTCCGGCCTATTTCTCAGACGCGCACAGCATCCTTCTAGCCGTGTCACGCGGGATGGGCGTATCATTGATCCCAAAAGTAGCCGCTGCAATGTACGTGGAGGCTGGATTGGTAAGGACCGTTGAGATGGATAATCCGTTGTTTAGACGGCAAATCTATTTGCTGTACAACAAAGCGCTATTGCTCTCCCCTGCGCAGCAGGCTTTTGCTGACCACGCCGAGCAGTTTTACCGCAATGAATGAACGAGAGGCCTTTTCGGCCTCTCGTCTTTATGTGGCAATCAATTTATATGTTGTCATCTGCCAAAGGTGTAAATAACGCAAATAATGCCTATCATCTACCTGTTGTTTTTGCAATCAAATCGTTTAATTGCAATCATTGTTGAAACTAAATTACACAATTCCGTTAATGCACCTGTAAACATTCCTGCGGACAGATTATATGCAATCATGCTACTTTGACTTAATAATGACGTTTTACGTACATTTTTCATGTCATCTTGCCACGTTCCCCACGTTTTCACTGTTGTTGCAATCAACGGAATCACACTTAACCAATTTTGCCACGAAAACCACGCTGAAACGCTTAAAACCGCAAGAAATATAAGCAGTACTATACGTGATGGTTGTAAATTCTTGCTTTTATACCACCAAAATACCAATCCGCGAATCAATACTACTGCGAATAATACTGCACCGGTATATTTGCCAGTTAGTATATACTGTACGATGAACAACGTCGTCCCAGCAACTTGAAACAAGAGTAGGTTTTCTTTTTTGCGTTGCTGTAATGATATAACAAAAAGCAATAATGTACCTAGCCCAAGCCCTTGGACTATAAAAAATCTCATCATTTACCTACCTCGTAAAATATAAATTCTACGCACGTACCACGCTGGTGGTACATAAGTGCGCCATTACTTTGTAACAACGACATGATACTACATTTTCAGCCAGTAGTGTTATTTACACCCTTCAGAAATAACGTCATACGTGCCGTCATTGCCAATGGTGTAGCAGCACTCCATATCCTCGTGCTTCGCGATATCGGACGCGGAGGCAGCTTCAAAGCGCACACAGACACCGCACGAGGCGCTCAGTTCGCGCGGAACGGGCGTCATCTTTGCGGGTATGCTTTCTTTTTTACAATGCTTATGGAAGCGCATTGCGCCGTAATGCGTGTAAAAGGTTGCCAGATAATTCACTCGATTCATTCCTTTTTCAGTGTCATTGTATATAGGCCGCAAGCGTCTACTGCTTTTTTCATGCGGATACCACTTATGTTTGAGATGGTTTTTTTATATTAAAGACTCCAATAACGAATACGATCACCGTGCATATCACAAAAGCGATACGACCATTCGACGTTGTGCCTGCGCCGGAAGAGGCGAGGCCAAAATTGTGAACGATTGCAGCGCCTACTAAGAATCCAATCACCGTTACACTTGAATCACTGTTGCCGCTACCGGCCAGCACCAGTTGACGAAGGGGGCAGCCTCCCAAGAAGACGGAGCCAAGCCCTACCAGATAAAGACCTGCGATATTCCAAATCCACTCGCTGTGCGCCACCGGTTGGCCCTCGAGTCCAAATTTGAGATTGCCTGTGACCAGATTGCCTATAAACACAGTCGCCAGAATCGCAATGAAGGCAAACAACATATGAAAGTCCTTCAGCAAAACTGCGTCACGGATGCCGCCGATTAGGCACAGGCGAGTACGTTGCGCCACAACACCGACAAGCAGCGCGCCAGCCAACGCTATCCACCACGGCGCATGCATGGAGCCGGGACCGATTTCGCTGAAAAAGATAAATGCGGGAGCCACAAGGAGCAGAGCCAACAGGGCAATGTTGATGGCGGGCATCCCCATTCCTTCGATTTTCGACTGTCTATAGCCCCGATTGAGGGAAAATCCTCTGTTCAAAAAGACAATGCCTGTCAAAATTCCCCCGATAAAACCCACCAGTCCAATCATGGCATTCACGTCACCGCCGGCAATCCGCAAGACCAAACGCAACGGGCAGCCCAAGAAGATGAGCGCACCGACCATGACGCAGACCCCGAGAATAAAGCGGAGGATGGGTGATGATCCGCCTTGGGGAACAAAGTCTTTCTTAATCAGCGCAATTGCGAATGCGCCCAGAACAATTCCGATTACTTCGGGCCGTATATACTGTACTGTCTCCGCCCGGTGTAGACCGAGCGCCCCGGCGGTGTCGCGGACAAAACAGGCGACACAAAAGGCCATATTGCCGGGATTGCCAAAATGGCCCAATAAGATAGCCACTAATCCAACTATTACACCTGCGGTGATTATAGCCAATTTTTGTTTCATTCTTTTACACTCCCCCTCAACATCATTATGTCGATTATACTGTAATTAAGGTGGAATTTTGAAATAGTTAATTCTGATAATTGTTTCACTTTCTATCAGCAACCATAATACATGTTCACCGTAATCGACAAATAAAATGTTAGGTTATCAGACAACCATAAGGTTCATATACATCTCACACGGAGACTATAATTATTATAGTGGGAGGTATAGTGTGAATACAAAGAAGTCACACGCTCTGTGCAAAAGCGTATTCAAGCGCACAGACAGCATCGGCGCATCACTCAACATTCTTTGGGCTGAAATCATTAACTATAATCTTGAAAACCACGCTGGACCACGGCACAATGGGGACGTACAAAGTTGTCCTTGCCAAATCTTAGAGGACTGAGGAACTAATGAGAGCGGCTATATACTGCCGTTTATCGGAGGAGGATAGAAACAAACAGTCCGATGATAGTGAAAGCATCCAAAATCAAAAATCTATGCTTTTGCAGTATGTGATGGGCAAAGGCTGGGATATCTTTGGCATTTACAGCGATGACGATTACGCAGGCGCCGATCGCAACCGCCCTGAGTGGACGCGGTTAATTGCTGATGCCCAAGAGCGTAAGTTCGATGTGGTGCTATGCAAGACGCAATCTCGTTTTACACGTGAACTTGAGATGGTTGAAAAGTATATCCATGGACTGTTTCCCGAGTGGGGCATACGATTTATCGGAGTTGTAGATAATGCAGATACCGAGGTCAAGGGCAACAAAAAATCGCGGCAGATAAATGGCCTTGTAAGCGAATGGTATCTCGAAGACATGAGCGAAAATATCAAAAGCGTGCTGACAAACCGGCGGTTGCAAGGCTTCCACATAGGCGCATTTGCTTTGTATGGGTACAAAAAGGACCCTGACAATAAAGGACGTCTTATAGTCGATGACGAAGCTGCGGCGGTTGTGCGTGAAGTTTTCACCATGTACGCTAATGGATACGGCAGAACCGCCATCGCTCGTATGCTCAACGACCGAGGCATCCCAAACCCAACCGAATACAAGCGACTTAAAGGTCTACGATACAATCCGCCCAAGAGCAAAGCCGCAACTCTTTGGAAGTATTTTGCAATCTCGGACATGCTCACCAATGAAATGTACATCGGCACAATGGTTCAGGGTAAGTACGGCAGCGTTTCATACAAGTCAAAGGAGAACAAGCCGCGTCCAAAAGAGGATTGGATACGTGTTGAAGGTACCCACGAAGCCATCATTGACCACGACTTATGGAATAAGGTGCAAGAGATGGTGAGAAAAAATGCAAAACCTTTCAGCAGCGGCAAAATCGGACTTTTTGCGAAAACTGTTCGATGTATGTACTGTGGCTATACAATGCGCTCGATAAAAACACGCGGTCGTTATTATCTCACATGCGGCACAAAGCATACGGCTAAAGACGCCTGCATCGGCTCATTCATTCCTGTGTCTGAGTTGGAAAAGATTGTGCTTGATGAATTAAGATCTTTGCTAGATGAGCATCTTGATTTAGATGAGGTTGAACGCATGGTCAAGTTTTCAAATAATTTTGACGAGCGCGTAGAGAAACTGAGAGCTGATAAGTCGGTCTATGTCACGAAAATTATAGAATATACAAAGGCCATAAAAGATTCTTATCTGGACAAGGCCAAAGGCATCATATCCGAAACGGAGTTCCTTGAATATTCGCGTGACTTTTCCAATGAAAAGCGCAGGATTGAGGCCCTCGCAAAAGATTTAGATGCTGAAATCACTGCACTGGAGAGCAAACGTGAAAATATGAGCAGCAAGAGGGAAATCGTTGAGTACTACACCACTGCCCAGCATCTTGACCGTATAATGGTTGAAAAACTGATAGACTACATAACTGTGGGCAAGCGTGACAAGGAGACACGGCAAGTTCCTATAAAAATATATTGGAACTTTTAGAGAATACCTAAATTGTCATCCTTACATTATAGCAGCAGAACAGAAAGCCCGCAAAACCTACGATAACATCCTGCGGCTTTCCGACGACCCGGACGTCAATAACGCAATCCGCTTCCTGCGCGAGCGAGAGGTCGTCCACTATCAGCGTTTCGGCGAAGCACTCCGCCTCGTGACTGACCGGCTCGATCAAAAGAATATTTATGCGATAAACCCCAGTTACGACAGAGAGTAATACATAAATCACGCACTCAGGCGGCGTTTTATTAGAAACGCCGCCTGAGTTTTACAGCTTCATGTTGACTATGCGCCCCCGATGAATTAAACTTAGGGAAATATTGTATATCAGGAGGATCATGTCATGGCTGAAACAAATCCGGCGATCCCTTTAGAGGTTGTAAAAATTGATGATTGCACATACCGTATCGAGGACAACGGCGTCCGCTCACTTTTGTTTATCGGCGACACGCTCGCCTTGCTTATCGACACAGGCTTCGGCGCGTCGGGAAGCCTTAAGGCGGTCATCGAATCATTGACCGATAAGCCCGTCATACTCGTCAACACCCACGCCGACTTCGACCATCTCGGCAACAACACCGAGTTCGACACAGCTCATATGCACCCGGCCGAAATGACGCATTATTTCCAAACCGCAAAGCCGGACGCGCCGGTCACCCCATTGTGGGACGGCGACATTATCAACATCGGCGGGCGAGCGTTTGAAGTGATCCTTATCCCCGGTCACACTCCGGGCAGTATCGCGCTACTTGACCGTGAAAACCGTATTCTTGTTTCGGGTGACAGCATCTCCGCCGGGCCCGTGTTTATGTTTGGCGAAATGCGTAATTTTTGCGCGTATATCGCAAGCATGGAAAAGCTGATCGATATGTCGGGCGCATTTGACACGATTTACCCATCGCACGGGCCGTTTCCCATCGCATCAGGGCAGGTGAAAAAACAGCTTGCCGCGGCAAACAAACTTATTGCCGGTGAGATCATCTCCCAAGACCCTCCGTTTGAGATCCCGGCGAAAATTTATGAACACGACGGCGCTTCTTTCTTCTATTAATACATGTGATCCAACGGTCCCGCACCCGCACCCAGATCTAGCATCGCCGCGATAGCCCCGGTCAGATACTCTTTGGCGAGCCGCACGGCCTCGTCAAGCGGCCTTCCCTCTGCAAGGCGGCAGGCAATCGCGGAGGAGAATGTGCATCCGGTACCATGAGTGTTGGGGTTGTCTATACGCTCGCCGCGCAGCCATGTGGCTTCACCGTTATCGTACAGCAAGTCTGATGCGTCATTTTGCATATGGCCGCCTTTGACAAGCACGGCACAGGGCAGTTTCTGCGCGATCGCCTTCGCGGCGCGGAGCATATCGTCCTCACTTTCGACGTGAAACCCACACAACACTTCGCTTTCAAAGACATTCGGGGTAATTACGCGCGCGAGCGGCATAAGCTCATCCATAAGCGCGCCGGCCGCGCCGCTAGTGAGCAGTCTGCCTCCGCTGGTGGACACCATCACGGGGTCAAGCACAATATTTCTTGCATTATAGTGTCTCAAACGCTCAGCAATAACTCGAATCAGTCCGATGTCTGACACCATTCCGATTTTTACGGCGTCCGGGAAAATGTCGGTAAAAACGGCTTCTAGCTGCTGCCCGACAAACTCCGGCGTCGCCTCTTGCACGGCGAACACGCCGGTCGTGTTCTGCGCCGTGAGCGCGGTGATAACGCTCATCGCGTACATTTTATGGGCCGCGATCGTTTTGATATCGGCCTGAATCCCCGCACCTCCGCTTGAATCGGACCCGGCGATTGTCAGCACTTTTAGCATGTTACATCTCCCTTGACGCAAGTTTCCACAATTTGTCGCAACTCCGCCGCCGTTTGCTCAGGGTCAGCGCTTTTCATTATGGCCGTCACAACGGCAATTCCGGTGGCGCCACTGCCGCACAAAATATCCAGATTCCCGGTGTTAAGGCCGCCAATGGCCACCGCCGGGATTTTGACGTTTCGGGCAATTTCGCTCAGCGTCGTCACCGGGGTGAGTTTCGTTATGACCTTCGTAGTCGTGGGGTAAATCGAGCCGACGCCGAGGTAATCGGCCCCGTCGGTTTCTGCAAGACGCGCCTGCTGAACAGTTTTGGCCGTGGCTCCGACGATTTTGCCAGGTCCCATCACCTGACGTGCCGCCGCTACCGGCAGGTCCGCCGCGCCGAGATGCACCCCCGCCGCGTCGGACGCCATTGCAATGTCCACACGGTCATCAATAATAAGCGGTACATCGAACCTGTCTGTCACGGTTTTTACCTGCACCGCCAGGTCGAAATACTCGCGCCCTGAGAGTTCTTTCTCGCGAAGCTGTACAAGCGTCACGCCGCCTGCGCAAGCTTTTGCGATGATCTCCAAAAAGTCCGGCGTACTAAGTTCGTCGCTATTTGTCACAAGGTATAGCGTTGTGTCAACTGTTCTCATAGCGCCCCTGCCTCCGTTCTGATATGATCCGTGTACACCGGCTGGAGACCACGGGTTTCGATCATGCGGTGTATTGCATCGACGCTTCTTGGGTCGGAGATTTCAAATTGTTCGTCGCCTTTTATCTCCATGTCATGCCCGCCCACGCCTACGCTGACTCCGGCCGAGATTTTAGTCGCGCACAGGCCGACGGCATGGTCGCGAAACCCCTCGCGCTCACGCGTGGAAATCGTGATGCCCGCAAACGGCATAAAGAGCCGAAACGCCAGCATGGCTTGCAAAGTCTGCCGCTCCCCGACTTGAGTTTTTGCGTCGGCGCTCAGCGAGAACCCCCGCAGTCTGGGTACCGAAAACGAAATTTCGGCATGTGGATATTTTCGTTGCAACAGCCACGCATGTACGCCAGCTGAAAACGCGTCCCGGCGGAAATCGCCAAGTCCCAACAGCGCGCCGAGGCTAACGCCGCGCATACCGGCGCGGATCGCGCGCTCCTGCGCGTTGAAGCGGTATGGATAACAGCGTTTCGGCCCGGCCGGGTGCGCTTTTTCGTACAGCGCCGGGTCATACGTCTCCTGATACACGCTGACAAACTCCGCCCCGCACTCGTGCATGTAGGCGTATTCATCGGTGTTTAGCGGGTAGATTTCAAGCCCAACCGTACTGAAAATCTCCGACGCGAGCTTCACCGCCCCCGCTATATACTCCACATCCGATTTTACGCGCGATTCTCCCGTGAGCAGCAGGACTTCATCAAGTCCCGTGTCGGCGATGGCTCGAAGTTCACGCGATATCTCGTCCGGCGTAAGCTTTCCGCGCAAAATTTTGTTCTTGCAGTTAAACGCGCAGTAGAGGCAATTGTTAACACAGTGGTTTGCGATGTACAGCGGCGTGAACAGTTTTACGCTACTGCCGAAATATCGCGCGGTCTCGGCTTTGGCCGCCTGTGCTATCGGTTCAAGCATACTGTCGGCGGCAGGTGACAGCAACGCGGCAAAATCGTTAAAATCCCGTCGGTCTTTCACAAGCGCCGCCTGTACGTCGGATACGGTGAAACTCTCCGGCTCAAATTTTGCGGTTTTCGCCAAAACCCGCTCTATCAGGTCATTCCCGATATCCTCCATGCCGTGCTGATAGGCCATGCAGTCGTTGTGCATACTGTATTTAATCCTCCAAAAATCCTGTAAGCGGGCTTGACGCTTCGGCCCGGTCTTGCAATACCCTCCCGGGTCTCGCCAAGAACGCCGCCCTGCCGGCCATTATCGCGAGTTTAAACGCCTCGGCCATTGCGGTCACATCGCCCGCGGTCGCCACTGCGGTGTTCGCCATGACGGCGGCGCATCCGAGTTCCATCGCTTCGCAAGCCTGTGACGGCCGCCCAATCCCGGCGTCTACTATGACCGGCAAGTCGATCTCCGCGATCAGGATTTTGATAAAGTCCCGCGTCAGCAGGCCCATATTGCTTCCAATCGGCGCGCCGAGCGGCATGATCGCCGCCGCACCCGCGTCTTGCATACGGCGCGCCGCCGTTAAATCCGGGTGCATATACGGCAGGACCACAAAGCCCTCTTTTGCGAGCATCTCGGTCGCGCGAATGGTCTCCATGTTGTCCGGCAGCAGGTACTTGCTGTCGCTTATGACCTCGATTTTGATAAAATCACCGCATCCCAGCTCACGCGACAGTCGCGCGATACGCACGGCCTCGTTTGCCGTCCTCGCGCCGGATGTGTTCGGCAGCAGTGTGACGGTGTCTGGGATGTAGTCCAAAATGCTTTGATACCCCTTTTGATTCGCCCGGCGCAGTGCGAGCGTCACGATCTCGGCCCCGCCAGACTCGATAGCGGCGCGGATAAGCTCCAGCGAGAATTTACCGGAGCCCAGAATAAACCGCGAGTTAAATGTCTTCCCGCCGAGAATTAGTTCGTCGTGCATAATTTAACTACCCTTCTGTGTCAATAACCTTTTCTATTTTGGATTCCTGAATTAAAACGGACGCTTTCGTGTGTTTCAATAATAGCGCGATGCACACCGCGGCAACCAGAAAACTTGAAATAAGAAGAAGCCACGCGCTAAATTCTTCAACTCCCGCAGCTTCGAGAACCTCTATTAAAATAACATTGGCTAAATTAAACGCAACATGAGCTATAATCGGCATCAGCAGGTTTCGGTGGCGGATATACAGCAGGGAAAACATAATTCCCAAAACAAAAGCATACAATGCCTGAAACAAGTTGAAATGGACTATGCCAAACAACGCGCTTCCCACTAAAGCCGCCGCCCACTTCGGCATCCAGTCAAAAAGGCGATTGAGTACAAGTCCCCGACAAAGCAGTTCTTCCGCAACAGGCGCGAGTAGTCCCACCACGAGAATCCGCAACACAAGACTGCCGCCGCTCAGAAGTTGCACAACTTGTTCATAAGATGGGAAATGTTGTATCAGGTTGGTAAGACCGACGACAGATAACAAAATAAAATTCAATCCGGCAAACAAGAGTACCATCAGCACAGCAGGCAGAGGTTTCAACTTTGTGTTGTCATACAAAGGAATATATGTCCTCTCCTTTCGCCACATGAGCGCAAAGATCAAAATCCCTATGACGCTTGAAGCCAGCATAAACCACATGTTATAATCAAAAAGAAATTCTTCAGCCAACACTTGAATTATCGTCAGATCCAGTGTCACGCCTCCCGTGGCGGCCTGAACACCCAAAACAACACCATATGCAATTGTTGCAACAAAAACAACAATGAGTTGTACTCCGACGAAAATCAGCAGCGGATAGATTACCCGCCAGATTTGACGCGGTATGGAATATTTTCGCATAATATAAACCCTCCGATTTCGAATTACTTATCCCGCAGTTTAACGAAGCCCGGCAAAGTTTTTTTGCCTACTTTTTTTAAAAAAAGCAGGTCATCCCCCTCCCACGAAAGTAACTATTTCAAGCTTGTCGTCATCGCGCAAAATTTCCGTTTCATACTGTGCTTTTGGGATAACCTCGCCGTTTTTTTCCACTGCGATTCTCTCTATGGTATATCCCTCGCGCGTGAGAAAGTCCGACAGCGTACGCGTGTCTCCAAGCACCGTCTCTGTCCCGTTCACCTTCATTAGAAGCACCTCATTTCACAGTTACTTTCTCGCCTTTGAGTATTTTGTTCATGTTCCGCATCGCGCACATATCGCCGCACATCGTGCATGTACCGTCGATTTTAGACGGCGCTTCGTCATGTATCCGCCGCGCCTTGTCCGGGTCAATTGCAAGGGCAAACATCTTCTCCCAATCGACCTCTTGCCGGGCGCGGCTCATCTCATTGTCCCACTGCACCGCACCGGGTATCTTCTTTGCCAAGTCCCCCGCGTGCGCTGCTATTTTCGCGGCGATGATGCCGTCGTGAACGTCCTGCTCGTCGGGTAGCCGCAGATGCTCCGCCGGGGTCACGTAACAGAGAAACGCGGCTCCGCTGGCCGCGGCGAGCGTACCGCCGATCGCGGATGTGATATGGTCATACCCCGGCGCGACGTCGGTCACCAATGGCCCAAGAACGTAATACGGCGCGCCGTGGCAGAGCGTTTGCTGAAGCTTCATGTTCGCCGCAATCTGGTCAAGCGGCATATGTCCCGGCCCTTCGATAATCACCTGCACGTCTCGCTCCCAGGCGCGGAGCGTAAGCTCGCCCAGCGTTATAAGCTCCTCGGTCTGCACGGCGTCAGATGCGTCGCTTATGCAGCCGGGTCGGCAGGCGTCGCCGAGGCTTAAGGTCACGTCATACTCGCGGCAGATGTCTAGCAGCTTGTCGAAATGCTCAAAAAACGGGTTTTCCCGCCCTGTCATCTCCATCCAGGCAAACATCATTGACCCGCCGCGCGAAACAATGTTCGTGATCCGGCCGCGGTTTCGCATAAACCGCGCGGCCGTGGCTTTATTCAGCCCCGCGTGGATTGTGACAAAATCGATCCCGTCCTCGGCG
>Ga0123355_10007186_pt1 | contig 16636 bp, 11 predicted proteins | sample TergutEmb28metaG_3_FD_89872 | JGI IMG/M metagenome (GOLD analysis project Ga0123355, IMG submission 89872) | Embiratermes neotenicus P1 segment gut microbial communities from Petit-Saut dam, French Guiana - Emb289 P1 | ecosystem: Host-associated > Arthropoda: Insects > Digestive system > Gut ...
GTGGCCCGAAACATGTTGAGCAACCTATAAAGGAGAAATAAACATAATACTAAAAGTGACATCTAGTTGGTCTCTTTATCCACATTGAACTACGATGCACGGTCAACCATACATCAAAAAGGTAGTACTTCCGTTTCCACACTACGTTGCTCGAAAAAAAAAGAAAAAAAAAGGTGGAAAAATAATGTAAATTACTGTGCAGCATATGTAGAATTCACGGGCTGTCTTTGCGCTTGCAATGGCTATTCTAGCAATTCGTCAAACGTGATACTTTTTCGGACAGCATCATGGTACAACATTGACAATTCCAGGGAGGAATTAATTATATCACTTCCCTCCGACATAAAGAAAATTGTATTTTGACAAAGTAAACAGAGCTACTACCACCAACAATTTAACTGTATTCAGTACCCATAATAAGACTTTGTAATATTTGGTCGATGACGCTGTGTTTGGCACTGTAATGCTGACCAGAAGCAACGATGTTTTGATCGCCTTCACCGGTTGTAATATAGGGTGTTAAGTAAGAAATAGGAAGTTTCCCTCTGTTAGGACGGCTGAAAAGTTTCTCAGCTACGCACTAAGAACCAATAGTTTGGACGATTGGTCTTATGTTTAGCTGCGTGTACAACTTCCGTAAGTTGTCCGGTTATTCCACTTGGAGCGCTCGTTCCTTCACACCCAAAATATTAATCTTCTGCCCTCTCTTTAGCTACCTTCTATCTCCATCTCCTCTGTTTCTGTATGTTTCCTTGCATCTTATTCCTTTTCCTAAGACGTTTGTTAACGTTCTCTTCTGCCGAAAAAAAGTCAGTTCACAATACTTCATCGCACTCCCTTTATGCCTTTACATATTCGATTGGTTAGTCTTATCTCATTTCCTCTCATATTCCTTGCCTATTTCTCTCTCTGCTTCTACAAATCTCATAAAATGCTGTGCCTATCGACGTACAAGCCCAGCCCCTGCAGCATCCACATTTTATCAGTAGCCCCTCCCCTTGTATGTTCAGAGAATCCCTCCCCCCTACTCTTTCGACCGACGTCAAGTCTCTCTCTCTCTCTCTCTCTCTCACACACTTTCCTGATACTCTTAACTCTGTGTTCCCAGCCAGAACAGCGCTACTTGCTAGTGACAGAGAAAGATTTTGTGTTTCACTTACGTGTGAAAGAGAGAGGTATATCCCCTCCCTCTGTTCTCTACACCCTCCTCTTTCCCCGCAAGTATTGGCATTGATGGCGTCGGCGTCGTTGTTGTCGACGTCGTCGTAGTAGTGGCTCTGGCAGCAAGCTGCCTGCAAGCTACTGTTGGATATATACTGTGGATCACTCCTCGCATGTCTGAGCGCCGCGACGCTGCTCCACCACGACGCCGCCACAAAACCCCGCCCGTCGCCGCAACCCGCCGTCGCTAGTACAGAAACGTCGACGCTAGAGATCTCAGGCAAGATGCCATCACACCCGAAACATCGAAGCTAGAATCAACTCAGGCAAGACGCCACATACCAGTAGTTAAACCCAGTAGAAGACTGTAGGCCTACTTATTTTCCAATCCCACGCAACACTTTCTTTTGTTTTCTTGTTTTCTTTTTGTTTACTTGTCTTTACAACCTTGTCCATGCATCCTTCCTTTCTGTCTGTCTGTCTGTCTGTCCGTCTCCATCCATCCATACATCCATCCATCCATCATCTATCTATCTATCTGCCTGCTTGTTTACCTGCCTGCCTTTCTCTCTGGTAATTTTTCTACGCTCAACCCTGGAATGTATATTTCTGTTATGTTCTCATCTCTAGGAAAACACGCCACTAACACACAACAATTGGTAAGTCCATTACAATAATTTTCCTTGTCAAAATCCAAATACATGGCTAACTGCTTGTATTACAAGTAACTAAGAGATAGAAAAGATGAAAGAAACCTTTGACATTCTTACGAAGATGGAAGTTTATACAAAATTTTATGTCTGAAATATCTTAGATCTTAATTCTTAAGAAACAGGATAAATGTAAATATTTGTGGGTTGTGCATAATTAATTTTGAGCTTCATATTACTATTGTCAGTGAATACTACAAGGCTTCAATATGCGATTCTGATCCATACCAACCGAAACTTTTACCAGTTCGGAGGAAACTCGGTCAGTTAAAAAAAGTTCATAACAAAATCTTATCAAGAATATTTTCATATCCAAAAAGTATGGGAAAAATTAATTAAGAGTTAAAATGTTGCTTCTAGTCGCTATTCTGGCGCAGCTACTCTCAGTTTGGCTTACTGTTTTGGAGTCCCCTATATTGGTTAAAACGGACTGGCCTAGACTAGTTCAAAACTTACTCTGGGTTTACATAGCTTCATGTAATGAAAATTCTGTATACTGATAGTAATGAATAATTTTGTTACAACACTCCCCATTGGAACTTTCTGGAATAAATTTCCGTTACATATATTATACAAAAATTATATTTACCTTATTATCAAAAACCAAAAATTTCAATATGCAAAGTATATACAGCAATTCGTTCCTTCATGTGAAGATTGTCATGTTCTGTTTATGTATATTAGTATGAGCAAGTTGTTGGTTTGTAGTAACAATAAGGATATTTTATTGCACGAAATGAACAATATCAAAATATATCAAGAGTTTTAGATATGTTACATGTGAAAAGTTATTTGTAGTAATAATTTTTTGTATTAGATTTCTTTTCTCCAATGTTGACACTTTATAGTATGATTACTAAATTAAATGATGGCCAACTCCTTAAATATCTTCAATATTACAAAAGACAAAGTAATAGAAATGTACAGACATAAAATTGCAAACGAAAAATCATTAAGTTTTGGTCATGGATATCATGTGAATAATCTTCATTGAGATCAGTTTATATCTGCGTGTATTCCCTAAATTTTCTAAAGTGGATTTACGATTTATTTATCGTAGTAATTAACCAAATTGATGCACAAAATGTTTTTACAATAAGTTTATTTCACGCTCGAAACATGTAGAGGCATGAAATAAACTTATTGTAAAACAAAATTTTGTGCATCAAGTTGGTTAATTACTGAGATAAATATACTGAGATGCACTCTTAGCAAAACATAAAAAAAAAAAAATGGATTTACGAATTTAAATTAGAAATTTTTATCCGAGTTTTGGTTAGGTTTCCCTTCCTTACATTTTAATATAGTACTAGTAATTACCTCATAATTTAAATAAATTAATAAGCTGAAGATAGATCTAAATATGTTCAAATACCCAAAACATTAAACAACAGAACTAATTGTGTGTTACAAAATACTGCATTAGGGTTAATAATTTTAACCCTGGATTTTGCGTACGTGATATATTTTGAAAATTAATAGCATAATATGGTGAACTTTATAAATTAAAATTTAGGATTGTACCTCGTTTACAGCAGTGTTTTCTTGTACCAGGCCCATCTGTAAAATAAAATGCCTTCCTTTGCAGAGACAATGAAGGAAAATTAGCTGCTGTTTGTGTGCTTAAATATATTGCTAACACACACTTATATATATATATATATATATATATATATATATATACGTATATATATATTTAATGCAAATTACCATACTTTTTGTATATTTCTTTCCAGGAATACCTCTGCCAAAGTATCTTTCCCGTTTCAATACCTGATTCAGGCTATTTGCAATCCGGTTCACTTGCAATTACCGGTAAGTGGAAATTCGCTCCAGTTTTTCCACATTTCATTGCTGTTTTATTAAATGAATATTATAATATGCATATTTTCTGAAGATTATCTTTGAAAGCGTGGATGAAAGTAAGAATAATAAAGGGAGGGCCGTTCGTTGTGAACGTTTGTTGGCTAACGGCTATGTAATTCCCAACAACCAGAGGAATCTATGTTCGGTCATATAGACAAGCTGTGGGTAGAAAATACATAACTTCTTCACATCATTAAAAACATGAGAATCTACTGCCTTACCCCTTCACTTTATTGGGTGGGGGGGTGGAGGAGGAGGAGGAAAGGACGAAACTTTTTATTTGGTTGTCTTGAAGTATGAAAGGAAGACTAGAAATTCGACATTGTAGTTACAAGTGTGAAGTTTATCTGATCCCAACCTAACTTATTTCAGAATATAAATGACGAAGTCCTAATTCATGTACAAATCTCTCTAATTTCATAATGCATGATTTATTGTAAATACGTGAAAAAATGAAATATTTTCACACTTGGTAATCTGACATTCCTTTGGTGATAAGGCTGCATGCAGTTTCCTACGATGTAGGACTGTGTAGTGTGGCGGATGGTAAGAGGTGTTTCAGAAGTTCATACTGTCTCAGTCCTCATATCAAGACAGTAGATTCCTGTTAAATATCAAACATGTATCAGACTTCACGCTATCACATGTGAAACCTGAAGTCATGACAAAACTATACACTGTATTTCTTTAACGTTTGACCGATATTGACCCGTTTGGTTCTCAATGTCCTTCACAGTAGAAATACGGTATTTTACTTCATTTATGTTAATTGAGTAATGTTGTAAAATATTTTCTTGGTATGTCATAAAGTTTGTTTTCATTGTGCCTTATTAAGAGTAGTTTAGGGTAGAAATTAAAGGCATTGAACTTGGCAATGAAGGGGATTAAGGCAAGCTTTCAAAGATACTTTTCTGAAAAGTCAATCAAAGGAGAGCAAATATTTTCTGTTTAAAGTGTAGTCATGTCTTACATGTAGTCTGTGTCAAGCAGCTTTAAACAAAAGATTCTTGTTGACCTATTGGACTATACACTTCAGTTCATCTGTTGTTCTACTTCTAAAAATAGACCTTATTATATATATGTGTGAGGATGAATCTCCTGTAGAAGTGTATTGTGGTTTGAAATACTTGATACTGGAAACAAACTTCTGTCACACAGCAGATCAGTATTTTTTTGTAGGGAATGCATTATGTTTCTTACATTGGAACAACAAAATCTTTCCTTCGGAAACGGGAGTAGATGGCATTTGTTTCGGGGGGTCCATAGAAAACCTTAAGGCGGCAATAAACAATAGAGAACATTGCAAGGAACCTCCCTGATTCCTTAGACGTTGCATCCTATCTCTTTTAACCTTACTGGAGGCCTGCAGTTCAGTAAATCACTTTTCTCAATAGAAACCCCCTCTTTCTCCCATCCTTTCTAGAGCATGCCCAAGGGAAAAACCTTGAATCACACTCACTCTCCCGTACACTGCAATACAATGGTTTTGTTGGCTCCGTCGGAAGGGGTAGGGGGGTGGTTGAAAGAGAGTAGATGAATTTAAAGGCCCCTTGCGAACGACAACAAAACGTAGGCCTGAGTCTCTAAATATGGCCGTTGCTGCTAGTTTTTCTGGAGGCCTGTAGCTGAGTAGAGACTCATCCAGGTCTCGCTCCAATACACCAAAGCAGAGGGATATACATTCAGTGACTTACACTCTGTAACCCAACTTCAGGTCAAACGGTCATTCCTCTTTTGATGTGTGGTAGTTCAATGTGGAATAAGAAACCAACTAGATGACACTTAGTATTATATTTATTTATTTCTATTTCTCCTTATAAGTTGCTCAACACGTTTCGGGCCACCTTGTGCCCATCTTCAGGAGCTGACGACTTAGTGGTATTTTTTCTCGTGTGGTGTAGTGCTGTGTAACAGCATCTAGTAGGTTTCTTATTCCACATTGGTCATCCCTCTTGTTTTGACTGCTTTAGTTATACACTAAGCCCTAAAAATAGTGGACTACTACACAGGTCTAATCATCTGAGATAGCAGACGTATTAAATGCAAGAACCCTGCAATGACATTTCTGTGAAATCCCTTGTCACTTAAGTGAATTAATCATTATTCTGTTTTCAACATTCCGCAACGTGTCTTATTCTGAGACAGATAACTTCAGTTTACGTCCCACCATTCTATTTCTTGAAGGTATATTTTATTATTATCCTTCCATCTACGCCTAGTTCTTGAAAGTCAGCTCTCCTTCAGCTATCACCATCAAACCCCAGTACGCATTTCTCTTCTCCCCCATTCGTGCCAAATGTCCTGGCCATCCAATCCTCATTGGTTTCATGACTCGAAAGATGTATGAGTGGGACAAATCATGAAATTACTAATTGTGAAAATTTCTCCAGTTTCCTCTTACTTCTCTCCTAGGGTTATCATCCTGTTCTCGAAAGCACTTAACCCATGTTTTTCCCTCAATGTGTGAAGGACCACACTGTACATTTATGCAGAACCAGAAGAAAAATTTTAGTACTGTATAATTTAATCTTTATATTCCTAGACAACGCACGGAAACTCGAATGTTTGTGAATTGAAATGTAGCAGATATTCCCTGGACACAACAGACTTGTTCAAAATTAGACCATTTTGCAGTACTCTAGCAATACATTTTCCGCTGCAGCTTTCACTAACAGTTACCAGCACAGTGCGAACAGACACATTAGTACTAATACATCACGTAAATTCGGCACCTCACTAACCGTGCTTAGTTCAATCCCGCAAATTAAGTACCAATAACCTAAGCCTTCACAGTTTTATTCATGAAACGATTATATTGTCAGCTTATGAGGTTTGAGGTTCTAAAATGGTGTCAAGTCTTCTGGGATATGACGCCGTGCCTATATGTATATAGGTGTCAGCTTTGTGGAAAAGTTTACTGCCTTCTTCTTCAGGTAGTTCAAAGACTACCATCCAAGAAGTCTTTGGACTACCCTGCAGATGAAGGTAGCAGTAACAAGAGCAAGACCCTGAATAAGGAAACCACAAGTTTCTCCGACTTTGGTATGTACGTACATTTTACATGGCTTCATATACCATAGGAACACAAATTTTATTGTTAATATAGCTGACACATGTTATTTACAAGCACACATCCTACAGTTAGATTCTCAAGTTTCAAGGTCATGTTTAATTTAAAACAAATACATAAATTAAGCTGTAATATTATAACTGACAACTACTACTTACAATCGTAACCAAGAACACTTTCACCCATCCTGAATACTTTGTAACGAATTTCTGTATAGGTTTCTCTCACTTATTCATCATAGCTTAATACGCTATAAACATAAGATATTGTGTTGTTGAAAGAGGCTTCGGTGATTTCTCACATGACGCTCAAAACTTCATACAACCATGCACAATTACAAGGTGACAAATGAAAGTTTATATAAAATTTCGTCTTAATGACGCAATAAGCTTCACCTTGACTTCTTTGTTATTTATACAAATTACTGCAATTTTCATACTTTAAAAATCCTGTCTCATTTTCCAAAATAGATCTGCTAGATTTTGTTACATCAGTCTGGGAAATACTTAAGGAAAAAAAGTAAGCAGATCTGCCGGTCTGATATGCTGATTTACTGTGATTCTGTAAACTTTTTATTTTTAACAAGAACTGTCGGTTCCATGAATTAGAAAGGTTAGCCGATGCTAAGATTAATGTTGTTTAGTTTGCAAAAACAACTTCAAACTAAATTCTTACAAAATCGTTGTACAGCATCATTCTGGTATAAAATTGCTCGAATTATTCCACTGTAAATTCAAAGTTAAATGGTAGATTGTTAACAAATGGCCTACTTCTGTTGTGCCGAATTACTCGTTGTTGTGTTCACATGACCCCGCCACAGGTCATGAGCCCAGTACTGGCTTCTGCCGTCAGCCAGCTAAGTTCATTCTACATCAACACAAACTCTTTATTGCAGATAACTTTTAATATTGTTCTACAATGTAGACCCTTCAAATAATCTGTTCCTATTAACATGTTATTCGCCATATATCTAATCTAGAATACGCTTTGTTTTTTTTTTTCTAAATGTCCTTCAGTATCAAATAACTTATACAGCCATTTATTAGTAACATTTTCTGTTCCTGTAGATAACTACTAGCAACCCTGCTTCACAACTACAAAAGGGAACGTGCTGTACGCAGCATAATGCCGCTGTTGCTAAAGATGCCCATTAAGAGTACAGGCCTACTCACAAGAATGCAATAAAACCCCAAGGCACTAGCCTACTTGACGCTACTGAAGGTTAACTTTAAATGCAGTTGAATTTTGGGGTTTTATATCTCCCATTAAACAAAAAACATTTGTCAGCATCTAATTCTGTAGATCTGAAAAGAGTGAATGTTCTTGGAGTGAATTTAGTTTGTTACATGTCTTGATGAATAGCGTAAAATAAACTTCTAGGTAAACCATCTTATATCTGATTTCCATTAAAAACATAGCTCAAATCAAGCGTTATTAGCCTTTATATGATGTGCCGAATAATAATTAGAATAATTTTACAGTAGCTAGTGGGGCTATTCAATTGTGTTTGCTTGACTGGACGTTATTTTACCAACTGCTTACAGAGACAAAATTTAATTTCCGTGCAAAACTTTTGCGTTTCGAATTTTTATTTAACAGTAACTGCATAAGTTAAGAAGACCTAACTACACGCGTTTTACGATAGTAACTGAATATCTTAATTGAGACGCCTAAGTGAAACTGCATACTTTGCATATTGCATAGGTAAAGAGATGAATAACAAAACTATATTAATTGCGGCTAACCGAGAAGTAGGATAAACATACTTTATGCATAGCACTTTTGAGTCTAGTAGTAAGTGTAACATGCTGCAGTTATTGAAAATTATATCTGCTTTTGTTGACATTGATTTCTTCTTTTTTTCAGGTACTTAACACAGATGAGACATTCACAAAGATATTAATTAAAAATGTAATCCGAGAGTTCACCAAGATTTTGTTGCTATAGAGTATAATACTATACACGTGTTAATTAAGAACACATCCAACACATTATGCACTCCAAAATATTTCATTTAAAATATGAGTCTCTGTTTAAGATGTAAATAGAACCTGCCATAAGTCATGTTAGAACCATCTTTTGGCCAACACATTATGAGAGGCTTTCTCAGCACAACACTGAATCATACAGATCACATTCTGTACACCAGCTGTTTTCTATTGTTGGTTTCATGTGAGCCACAAGTAGACCATAAAGTCTATAATTTGCCAATTTTATAAAATATTAAAAAGACAGGCAATGTACATGTACATATAACATTGAGGGACATTCCAGTTGCCTTGCTGCAATGAAAAGGTAATAAATATTGCATATAATGAACACCACCAAAGAACATGAACCGAGTTCTAGGGCTTCTGGTTTTTATTTTGAATCAGGTTAAAGTCAAAGTGGGAGAACATAAAGGTATAGCGTGATTTTCTTCAGTCCCTCCAAGCCGGGATAATACATCATTTCAAGTCATGACCCCTTTGTTCCTCGTCCTGACAAATTAATATTGTATTATAATCCTGCTGTTGAACAGGTTGTGAAAAAGTTTTAAATATATAAACAATAAAAAACGCCACACAACTATAGTATGCAAAATACATATAAGGCATATTGAGAGATAGAGAATCCTGCTTTATATTATATTGACAGCTTTCAGGTTCAGATGAAGCAATGGTATTATACATCTTATGTACAACAGTCTGATACACAAGAATTTCACTACCAACTAGATGCAAAATATTTTTCTACTTATTATACAAAACTCTTACATGTTTCAGCCATATATCCTCGCCATTTTCATGGAGTTACATGTTGGTCAAGGTGTACAGCATACATGGCAACTTGTCACTTATATGGCAGCCTGCATATTAATATATTTATACATATATATGTATATATTCATATATGAGAATACAATGATGATTGTCACTATATAAGTTGTAAATATATAAATGAGCATTTATAATCTTATTTTAATTCATCTTAAAAATTATAGGCATTAAAAGTATTACAAGTAATGCTCTGTATTCAAACATGTGTAATGCTGGCATGTTTACTTCGTTTTAAACTGGATCGGATTATTAGGTGTTATGTACTCTGAATGTAAAACATAAATAAATATGCTGTACAGAATACTCATTCATGGTAGAGGTGGTGTAAATGTTAAATCCAGAATTCGGTGTAAGAGAGTTATTGATCAAAAATCATAGGCTGCATTTCATATAAATATATATAATTATGTTAATGCACTAATTATGACAGGCAAACAGTTACACACACACACACACACAAAACATATATATGTATATATGTTACATATATTTTATAGTACTTATAATGAACACCAGAGTGTACTATTGTTCAGTGTACTTTTGTAAAACGAAATGTTGAGTAGCATAGTGCAATTTAATTTCATATAATATACAAAAAATTAATTAATTCTTACAATGCTGATTTACGTAAATATGTGAAGGCTGATAATGATATTCATTTAATTCTTATTGTATTTTTATTTCTGACTGGACAACTATATGATGAAGCCACCATAATTCAAGTGCCAACATTTATTTTTTCATGGATATTAATTTTCAGTTATTTTAGTAAGAAATGACAATGGTTAAAGCATTATATGAAAAGAGTGGAAGAAATTTTCTGAGTCACTGACAGATGAAAAATGTGCTTGTTCCTCAAAATATAATTTATCACAAAATTTGGCACCCCTCATCTCCATATAGAATATATTTCTATGAATTTATTTACTGTAATATACCATAAAGTTAAAGTAGGCCTAAGGGTCATAAGAATTTTGGAAAGTTGGACATTACCTTGAAATTCAAAAAGTGTTAAAGAATCAGATACTGGCAGAGAAGTGATTCATTCTCAATAACCCTGTAGCCTAGGTCATAAGGAAGTAAACAATCCAACATACTTTATACATATTTGAGAGCAAATTGTTAGAAAATATTAGCTTATCACTCACCATATATGTCTGAGAAGTTACTTTAATAAGAAATTTGTTATTTAGTAATGAAATATATTTATTTCAGTTGCATACTGTATACTGCTCTCATAATAAGTGTCGGCAATTTTTTGTTGAACACCGTTAGTGTGGTCGTATTTTAAGTTTGCTGCTCCAAGAAAAGTTTTGAAGCAAAGTTTATAATATACCAACTATATGATATAAAGAATCTCCACATTTTAACCAGAGATTCGTTTTACATAGCGTGTTTCATGTAATTCTCACAGTAAGTATTCATTTTTACCCTAAACAGGTTTCAGATATTAGCCTGTGTAAAGATAAGAAACGTTTTTCCTTAGAGGTAGGAATTGGATTCTCATCTGTTATTCAGTTGTATTCGGAGCTCCAAAGGTCACAATTCAACTTCGGCTGTTGGTGTAAATCCCTCGGTGTTCCTGATGGTGATGGACGTCGAGATGAAGCCCCGACGATTATTGTAGAACCCCCTGTACGTATACTGAATGTATCCTGAGTGTATTCTTTTCCGGTATACCTTCAGTATACGTAACAGGAGGCCACACTGAGTCCTTCTGTGCTATGGCGTCCTTTTCCAAGCGTCCAGAAGCGTCAAGACAACTGATGGGCCATCGGCGGTGTCCAGATCGAATGGATTAACAAGTAATTAATATTATAAGGTTTTCTTATATCCTTATAAATGTCAATTGGATATTGTTATAAGCAAACAGCTACAGTGTTCACTAATTTTATAGACAAACGTACTGTACACCCAAATGTAAGATATGGTTAAGGTCATAAAATAAGGAACAGAAAATTCTCTGTCACTGCTGTGGATTGAAGTAAAGTGTATGGGGTCAATAAACGGGACTTAAAAGAGATACTCCAGTGTAACCTATTGAAACACAATATTTTTTATAGACGGGTCTCTTCTGCATCTTTCGACACAAATAGCTCTGGTTAACAGAAAGAGTGAAATAAATTGCAATGAAGTAAAGTAAAATGAAATGTGTGTGTCCAACCAGCTAGAAACTGTTCTGGTGGCATGATCGAAAATCTGCTGGGTAATAGATGCAGACAAAATTTCTTGGGATTATTGGACAAATAGCTCACAGTCCTTAGGCATTATCTGAGACTCGCTTGACCCTAACTCAAGGCAGATGATATTCGTTTCTTCTGGCATGTCATGGTATGGCGATTGGTAAACAGTCATCGACTTTTCGGAGATTCAGCATGCTCTCGCCTGTCAAAGAAGTAAGTGTAATGTTTGCCGCTAAAGAATATGGAACTAAGTTCAATCGTAACATCACTATTTACTAGGCGACACAGCCTAACATTCCACAAGATTTGGGTGTTCAGTAATACCAATGTGAGGACAAAACATCTCGCAAGAACCAGATGAGATTGTACTGTTTAGGGTCACGAAAATGGGTTAATTAACTGTAGTTCTTCATATCATATCCAAAACAGGAGCAAATACTAAGGATGCTTGATGCAGATAAAGTTGCAAATCAAAACAAATACATCTAAGCTAGAGGCATTCTTTCAAAATTTGAGGGGTGTGTTATTTTGAAGCCAGGTTCCAACTAAGAGTTAAGGGATGGCAAGCTAAGCATCGCAAGTTTACCTTAGTCACGTGGGATGTAAAACGTTGTAGAGTGATATGAGTATCGAAATGTCTGTCTAACCTACTGCTTTATTTGGAGAGGTGATGGAGGTAGCAGGTTCCACCGAATATTCTTTAGACCTCTATCAGATTGCTGCATTGTGTCATATGCCAGAAGTCAGTAATGTTGACATCCATCGCCATTAGAACTTCAATTCTCAAACTGAAGAATATATTAAAACATAAAAAAGAATTTCTTTAAAATAACGCTAACTCCGTGTGGTATTTTTGGAGCTGCAATTACATTTGCAAAATGTAACATAAATTATAGGTTGTATGCTTACTTTAATTACGTGTTTCATGCTGTTTCTACTTTAATGATACTCTTTCATGTATACATTTAACGACGCTTTTACTAACTCGGGTTATATGGCATCGAATGTGATTAAAATTAATAAAAAATGAGATGCAAGGATAAAGCCGTCTTTACGCAATTTCAGACACTGACGTTATCGCGTCTTTGGCCTTTGGGGAATTGGCAGAAACCACATTAGTTGCCCAGTCAGGAGAGCTGACACTTGGGCGTGATTTTAAGCCAGAACTTGTTTCCACTAAGGGTAAAAAGGATTCTCAGAATTATGTGAACTAAACTCGATATTAAGTGACCGCTTGACATAAAAATATATCACTGTATGTTGACAACAGTTCCTACTCCATTATTTAAAGATATTTTCCCCTTAAACTTAAACATTCACCTTAAAGGATTTTTAAATATTACCTGACAAATATATGTACTGTATTTGTCAAACACGCATTTACTTTTGGAAACCACTTACAGTGTGACAAATGCAACTTTTTATTTACACGTAGTGTGAGTGTAATTAAGGTAACTCGAATTGGGAATTGATCTTTAGCATACTGTAGTAGCTGAAACTGGAGCTTAAATAAAATTTGAGTTACTAAAGCGTTGTTAAAGAAACTACAATGCAATAAAGAAACATATTTTTAATAGCTTGTTAATTTTTCCTCGTATATATGTGATTATGAAAGTATTGCACTTTCTTTACCTGTAATATTAAGACTTTTTGGACAGGGAACGTAAATGGCTGACCCTTACTGAAGCAGAATCCGAAATTTATACTTGATGTTAAAAGAAATAGAAGTCTTCTTTGGGCATTATAATTATGTACACATATGTGCAATTAAAACCGATTGTTTCCAGAAATGTCTATATTTCTTAGACACAGTTTTCAAGAACAAGTGAGATATAAGTGTTGGAAAGGCCTGAATTCTCCATGTTTTCTTTCCAGCTTATATTTAGGGGTTGTAATTTATTTTTCTTAACCAACTCTTTTTAGAAGCAGACGTACTTTACTTTTATGACGTCTGTGCTGTGTAAACTTAAATCCTGGCACAGAAAGTCATAAAACATACCATAAAATGCTGTCAACAAAATACTATCAACGATTTCCGTGTAGCTAAACTGAAAGGGTTAGCCTGTCTTTGAGATACTTCAACCCTTTGAAACTTGACCAACTTTCTCTTCTACAGTGTCAGGTTGTTCCGAAAAAAAACCCCGATATTTTGTACAGGAGAGTTTAGGCTCCAAAAATCGGGGTGCACCTTTCTTCTGTTAGCTTATGAAGAGAAAGTTCGCCAGCTTCGCTATAAAAAAGGGTTAGAAGCACATCATTAAGAGACAGCAGTGTAACTGGAAGTTCTACTAGAGGGTGAAAAGGTGAATATAACATTCCATGAAGAATGTTTTAGGCGTTCTTTCAAGCATTTTTTTCTCCAAGAAGTTAGAAAGTTTACTGACATATACCAGCTTTCCTTGGAGGAACTTCAGTTGCCTCTCCTTATTTCAGTGTTTTGGGTGTCAGTTGAGGTGCTACATGTTACTGAAAAGAATGACTTTAGCGTTTAAGCGAGTGAGTAATGTTATTATACAGCCTGTTGTAACTGTGCGTATCAAATGTAAAGTGTGTGAACTGCGTAATTAAAGCTAATTAGGTGAGTTATTATTCGTAATTTAAAATATTAAATTTAGATAAGACAAGAGTTTCTGCCGTCTCCCTTGTAATCATTACACATGCAATTAGCACGTACACTAATTATATTATCCACCATACATTTGTGCAATTATGTCGCATTTGTCTTCCCTTATTTCCACTCTGTAATGGTTAATAATAGAAAGCTTCCTGCGCTTCACTCTTGGTACTTGCTTTCGTGTTATTCATCACACAAACGCTTACCAATTAGTACAAAATATTTTTCTCAGCCGTTAAAACCCAGAAACCACACAACATTTTCATGTGACTGAAGCAGCTCTTATTTTTGTATGCTTTTCTGTCAAAATTTAAAACTTGCAACACAAAGGATATTATTACACAGATTAAGTAACTATGTTGAGTAACTGATGTGTTTTAAATGTGTATTTATTTCTTATAATCAAACAAGAAAATATTATTTATTATTTAATAGCAGAACATAGATCAATTTGATACCGAGGATCCTGCCTCCAAAAGGCCGAGTTGGTTGCAGTTACATTACTGTGAATGTTTCTGTACCTAATATATTTAAAAATTTCATCTGGAAATTACAGAAATTAAAATCTGACGAAATGTTGTATGCAAAATAATTCCTACAGAATGTGACAGAAACAAACTTCGACTGATTTCATTAAGATAATTCAGTTTCATCGCTAATGTAATTCTTTTTTGTGAATCAATGTGCATGCTGTTAACTGTATATTTCGTGTAACCTAATGTCTGCCACATCCCCAACTTAAACATTCTGATAATTTCCGGAAATACCTGAGATAGATGGGAATTTTGCAGTAACGAGAATCAAGCACATCAGGTAAGATATGTATTCTATATTTCCTTGATGACGAGGGCCACAGGTCGTTCTCAAAAAAGTACGTTTCCTCGCCGTTCAACCCTGACGTGGCTGCTGGCCAGAGAAAAGTTTATCGAAATCGGTTGCCGTGGCAGATTTAGATTGCATGACTCTTAAAGTATTCTGCAGATTTCAGTGAAAAGTATTTAAAATTTCTTTGTGTGAGTACCTTTACACTCAGATAATTTTCACTGTTTTTCTCTCTATTATCAATTTCTCCTCAGAAAGTATCTGTCATTTTCATGTAGGCACAAGGCGTTTTTCTTGTAGTTTACTTGCGAGACATTAAAGCCCATAAATGTACAACAATCCATGCACAGACCCTGGGGTTTCCATGAGTGAAGCTCCAAATCGGCACATGAAGATGGTGAGGTTATTCCTAAGCACCAGCCACCTTTACCCCCAGGAAATATTTCTGGTACTCATGTCTGTTAGAACCTGAGTCGATCCCATGGCCATAGGTCGGGAGGATTAGGTCAATGAAATATTCGAATGGAACCATCTGAAATCGATCTCGCGACCTTCCGGCTTGCAGCGCAGTGCCTCAACCAACTGCGTCGCCGTGTGACACCTCAATACAACCCATAAATGTGTCTAAAAGAAAGAAGAGGATGTATGTAAATAACAGGGATACATTTCACTAGGGTCTGTGGTCATAGAACCGAGAATCTTTAAACATGACACAAAATGTGCTGTAGCGTTGAAATTATCAAGTCACTATTATTCTTGCGATATAAAAGGTAAAAGTAGCTAAAAAAATCGAAAATAATTTCGGCATTTTAAGGAATTAAAAAATTATGGTCTTCTCTTCGGGTATACGTAAGTAAAACTAAGAATGATATTCCGGCTAAATCACTGACTTGCTCTGCTGAAGTTTTTATAATAAATATATTTTTTTAACAATTCATTTTGTAAACGACCCAGCTGAAGTGGGAACATGTCTCTGAACCACAAACCTATAGCAAAATGATAAAATATATCGGAAAATAGCGTCTTTATCTGTATAAAATGGAAGGAAATTTATTCATTGAAGCTGTAACTTTCAATTCCTCCTAACCCTTCTAATACCTATATGGCACACCGCGCAATTTTTACGGCTGTGTCTCAAATATAGATCAGAATTATATAAAAAGTATAGTGGTTTATATTACAAATATCAGTTGCTATTTTATTACACTACGGACGGAAGAAATTTTTAGAAATAGCAGGATCTGATGGACTCAGCAAGGAGGAATAAAGAAGATAGGATCACTAATTGAAGAAAACTGAAGTTGAATTTTATGTTTATTGGACCGTGCATCATCTTTATAGTTGCGTAAAGAGAGAAAAAAAAAACCAACTTGATGCCACTTATTTTATTA
>Ga0123355_10007188_pt1 | contig 16636 bp, 10 predicted proteins | sample TergutEmb28metaG_3_FD_89872 | JGI IMG/M metagenome (GOLD analysis project Ga0123355, IMG submission 89872) | Embiratermes neotenicus P1 segment gut microbial communities from Petit-Saut dam, French Guiana - Emb289 P1 | ecosystem: Host-associated > Arthropoda: Insects > Digestive system > Gut ...
AAACGAGTAGTGTATAGTGGAAATACACTAACGCAGTAGTGTACAGCGCAAATACACTAAACGAGTAGTGTACAGTGGAAATATACTAACTCAGGAGTGTACACTGGAAATACACTAAACGAGTAGTGTATAGTGGAAATACACTAAACGAGTAGTGTACAGTGGAAATACACTAACGCCGGAGTGTACAGTGGAAATATACTAAACGAGTAGTGTACAGTGGAAATACACTAAATGAGTAGTGTATAGTGGAAATACACTAACAGAGTAGTGTACAGTGGAAATACACTAAACGAGTAGTGTATAGTGGAAATACACTAAACGAGTAATGTACAGTGGAAATACACTAAACGAGTAGTGTATAGTGGAAATACACTAACAGAGTAGCGTAAAGTGGAAATACACTGAACGGGTAGCATTGTGAAAGTACACAAATCGCGTAGTGTACAATGAGAATACATTAAACGAGTAGTGTATAGTGGAAATACACTAACTCAGGAGTGTACATTGGAAATACACTAAACGAGTAGTAACGAGTGAAAATACACCAATCAAGTAGTGGAAATACACTAACAGAGTAGTGTAAGTGTAAATAAACTAATCGAGTAGTATACAGTCGAAATACACTAATGCAGTACTATTGAGTGAAAATACACTAAACGAGAAGTGCATAGTGGAAAAACACTAACGGAGAAGTGTAAGTGCAAATACACTAATCGAGTAGTATACAGTGGAACTACACTAATGCAGTACTATAGACTGAAAATACACTAATCGAGGAGTGCATAGTGGAAACACGGTAACGGAGTAGCGTACAGTGTAAATAAACTAATGGAGTAGTATACAGTGGAAATACACTAACGGAGTAGTGTAAGTGGAAATAAACTAATGCAGTAGTATAGAGTGAAAATACACTAATCGAGAAGTGCGTAGTGTAAATAAACTAACAGGGTAGTGTACAGTGTAAATACCCTAATCGAGTAGTGTATAATGGAAGCACACTAACGGAGTAATGTAAAGTGTAAACTATACACGAATAATCAGGTAGCAATCAGGGAATTTTCAACAACGATCCAACAGTTTCTCTACATTTATCTTAGCACAACGTCACAAGGTGACACGTGGTTAATGTACCAGTCACTCTGCCAGCTGGCAATGCTCTCCACCAACACAAAGTTTGGCTACCAAATATATTGCCTGATCGTAAGACTTGACACATCAGGCGTATCCCAAAGTTAGCGCCTGTATGACACTAATATAAAGCCAACAGTAAGTGCCAGTATGTTACAAAAACGTAATCCATGAAGGCCAAGCATACGCCAAAACACGTCGCAAATAACCCTGTAAACAAATAAGGTTCTACTAAAGTCCTCCAGTGTACACAAATGGTATTTTACTATTTTCTTTGCACGCTTGTACACGGTAAATAATTTTGGGTTCTTTAGTTCCAAATCCAATAAGAACACTCCACATTCGATCGCCGCACTGTTATTCCATCAGCTGCCACACACAGCGTTACATAACACGGTCATTTAGCGTGTCGTGGGACGCAACTTTATAACCCCTGTCCCTGCAAGTCCGCGCCCTGTGTAACGGCCATCATGTCTCAGGTTTTTTCCACCGCCAGATCATTTTTGAACTTGTAGTCACCAAAATTCTACTGCAGCAGTGCTGCCATAACAATCGCTGGGTGACCAATTTCCCTCGTCACAGTCTGTGTGAGCTCTTTAGTTACAAAATTGTACGCCACGTAAATTATTTATTATTATGTAGGGGAGTGCGGGTAATTGAACAATGACAGAAACGGTTTACATAGGTCATGTTAGTTTTAATTCAAAATTTTTGCTTCACTTTCCTGTTTTTCTCCTTCATACAGTTCGGCAAGAAAGGCAGACACAGTTCAGTGTAAAATTTGTGCTGGCAGAAGGGTATTTAAAAGAGCTAAGCGAATTATTTACTTACTTACTGGCTCACTCCACGCGGCAAAGTCCTTCTTCAGAACATACTCAGTTCTCAGCTAGTCAAGAAATTCCCCTTATTTTATGGAACCGAAAGGTTCATTACCGCATTCACAAGTGCCTGCCACCTGTCCTTATCCTGATCCAGCTCCATCCAGCCCTTGCCCCCACATCCCACTACCTGTAGATCCATCTTAATATTATCCTCCCATCTAAGCCTGGGTCTTTTTCCCTCGGGTTTCCCCACCAAAACCTTGTATACGCCTCTCCTCCCCCATACGCGCTACATACCCCGCCCATCTCATTCTTCTCGATTTGATCACCCGAATAATATTTGGTGAGCAGTACAGATCACTAAGCTCTTTGTTACGTAGTTTTATCCATTCCCCTGTTACTTCGTTCCTCTTAGGCCCAAAAGTGCTCCTCAACACCCTTTTCTCACACACCCTCAGCAAAGAGCTAAGCAACACTATTCACAACATTAACTGCACTGCATGCAGTACAGTCCTTCTCAACAAGCTGACAGTCACCCACTGGTTACGAAATTTTCCCCTTTTTCGGAACGAGAAAGTTCATGTCCGTGTTCAAAAAAGCTCGCTAATGGTCCCTAATCTGAGCCAGACGAAACTAGTCCACATCTTCACACTCTATTCTTACCATCTAGGTTTAGATCTTCCAAATGGTCATCTACAAATTTTGGACGAAATAGAGGAAATAAATTTCGGACTGAAGTGGCTCAGGGTCCGAACCAGTGACGGCCATAAGCATGCAGACGTCTCACGACGGACTGACAAGTGCCTGAACAAACTGTCCGCGCATCTTGAAACGGGAAAATTTAACAGCTAACACTGAAAGGGTGCAGAGCAGCGGACAGCAATGAGCCGCACTGTGCAAGCGAGCGGTGTGAAGAGGCAGACTGAGTTCGTTTGGCATAGAATGCGGCTGAATGCCGCAGTGTTGTGAACACGACAATGAACAATGGATGTCGTAAGAGACCCAGAATGACGTCTACGGTGCAGTATGTGCTGTACTTCTCAAGGACTCCTCCTTTCTATGAAGACAGTCTGAAGAGGATCGAGAAGACCTGAAGTATTAGCGGAGAACACGGTGCTAAACGGAATGTACAACCAAGCGACGAGATGAACAGCAAAGTGGAAAGTGCGGGTAACTTACAGGGTAACTGCAGGTTTCGGGGTTCAGTCCATCCTTATTTCTTGCGACTTTCCGCACACATCTTAACCCCATTACATGAATATCTTTACTTTCAGGCCCCGGCCGCTTTATCCCTGGGGACAAAGCCCCAGTTACCCATTTAATAGGTGGCCTAATGGAGAGGGGCAAAATCTGTTGCTCTTACCGGGAACCCAACCCAGGATCGTCCGGCCACAGCTGGCTACGCTAACCACAATCACACACACACCAATTAACACGAGCGAAATGAAGCATGGTCTTACCGTTCTGTGAAGGCCAGAATTTTTAAAATGTCTGTGTCGTCAGGCGGACGAGAGTCTTCCAGACTGGGAAAAAAAACAGCACATTCCCAGACAGCACGGAGGCCACAGCTGTTTTCTCTTCCTTAAGACATCGTTGACAGGCACATTTCGTGCGTCCTGCGTACATGTGCGTACCACACAATCAGGTCACTGCCACAAACTAGAAAGCTCACCCGTAAGTTGGAATCCATTTGCACTTGCACAACCAGAGCATCTAAAACATGTGTCGAACACACATAACCTACCAGCCGCTACACAGGCACACGCCTGACATACGAACTTTCGTAGCGAAGATACTGACTGCATAAAGACATCACGTGTGGCAGAGCGAGCTAGCACGTCAGCCGTGTCATCTGAAGGTGGTGGGGAGGAGGGAGGGTGCAGGGGAGGGATGGGCTGTAATGAAGTATGGGTTCCTACTCGGCCGTAGCTGGACTGGGGCGACGTAGGCTACCAGCTGCTAGCGTTGTGTGTGTTAATGGGCAGAAAGAGAAAATAAGGGGCGCACGATAACGCAGTGTAAAGCGCACGGCGTCTGTTGCTGTCACCAACGATGGAAATGATACGGCTCCAAACATTATTAAAGAACTTAACGATAATGAGTTATTATTATTATTATTATTATTATTATTATAACCTTTAGGCAGGATATTTTCCATTATATACCTGAAACAAACCTTGATTCTTGGGAACTGTGTCGCAGCTGTTCTGTATTTACAATTTCTTCAGATGTAATGTTATTTCGCGTGGTAATTATCTTTAGTACTTGTACATTAGTGACGGCCGGGATAGTTCAGTCGGTATTGCGACCTGTTTGGGGTTCGACGGTCTGGGGATCGAATCCCGGTGGTGGAAAATTTTCCGCACCCGTTCAGACCGGCCCTGGGGGCCACCCAGGCTCCTATACAATGGATATCGGGACTTTCCCGGGGGTAAAGCGGCCGGGGCGTGGCGTTGACCACCCACCCCATCTACCGCCGAGGTTAAAGAAACAGTAGAGCTATACCACTAGTCCCCTTGTAGCCTGTTATAGGGTGAACTTTACCTTTACTTCAACACTTCCCACTGTACACGTGCAGTGCCCAATATAGCTGTTGTCTGTAGTTCCTTAATTTCGCGCTTTCCCTGTACGTTGCTCAGGTATTGTCTGAGTGATTCTGGGATGATCCCTGTCGCCCCTGATTTCTGGTACAACTTTTGCTTTCACATTCCACATGCGCTGTGATTCTGTTGTAAGGTCCTTATATTTTGCTATTTTCTGCGCTTCTTTCTTGATCACATTTCTGTCTCCTCTAATTGCCACATCTATTAACATGCATGTTCCTTTTTCATTATCACGGATTATGATGTTCGGTTTATGATTATGGACGGTTCTGTCGGTTTGGACTTGTTAATTTCAGGCTTGTTTCTACTACTGATTATTTGTACCTGAGCCAACAAACTCACTTCATAAAATACAATGTATGACAAATATTATTCCGCTTCATGTTTCCATACGAGGGTGCCATCCTCAGGGAGCCTTTCAGAACAAAGCAATACAAGTGCAACACGCCAAGCCCTCACAGGAATGATTGAAATATTAATATTCTAATATACGTAAAATTAATAAACATAAAATTACAGAGTTGTAATATTCAAACTATGTGCTAATCGTTATTTTAATGCATGTGCCTTGCATCTCTTATTATTTTGTACAATGACCAACAAATGCACAATTATTTCACAAATTATCACACTCCTGCATGTTTCGACACTATCGTGTCATCCTCAGGGAGTTCGTAGTTAGTACCTTGCCAAGTTACACAAATATTTCAAATGCAACTGTTGGTAATACAATTTACAATTAAAATATTTCACACAGGTTTTATGCAAGTTCTCATATTATAGTCGGGGACCGTGGTAGCACAGTGGTTAGAGTGTTGCGCTACAAATCGGAAGGTCGCTGGTTCGATTCCAGATCTGACAACCTTACCACCATTCTGGGCCATTGTCACGTAATTTGGGAACCTTAACTTCCTGGAATCCTCTGGGCACCTCGGGCCTGTAATTGGACTGATTTTTCATATTATAGTCGTTAAAATCTCGCTACTATAAAATCTTTAAAATATTAAAATTGCCCTATATACAACAAAATGAGCAAAAATCATTTTGTTGCTACAGTTCTCATGAAGTCAGTCTGTATGGTGGCCGTATATAAAATCTGTATGTTGATGCTACTATCGTTCTAGTATTTGTTGGTCATATCACAAAATGAAAAATGAGTGCTACCCGTTTTAACATTGTAATGCTGTATGTACCGTACATTGCATAGAAATTAATGTACACAACCAAAATATACACATCAGACGTCATTAAGTATGCCACATGTTTCGACACGTCATACTACCATCATCAGGGAGTTTTCTGATTAGCTAACATAGCAACCTCGAAGTGGTCCGTTGCGAAGTAATGGGTAAGGACAGCCATACACCAGCACACGCATTAATATTCCACTGAGAGCACCAGAACGTCCACAACAAGTCTGCAGCTGAGTACATTGTGAATGCACCGTGTTTACAATTATCTGTCTGTATCTTTGTGATCCGAACAGATCTCGTGCAGATGAAGCGTGCGAAGTGTGAAGTGTGTCGTATCAAGCGGTTTTTTTTAATGGAAGCACCACGACGTGCTTATAAACGAAATATAATACTAAATAGAACAACTACTTTATTACTCAAAGTACTTACATAGGCTTCATGTTTCGACTATAGATCAGTCATCTTCAGGCCTATTTTTGTCATTTGAGTCACAAGATGCTATGCAAACTTTGGGATCCCATCATGTTTACATCCATGGAATACATAAAATTAAATCATTTGTCTCAAAGGGTGTGACGTGTAAATTGTGTTTACAACAGTGGGATACATAAAATTGGATCATTTGTCTCGTAAAATGTGTTATACAAATTGTGTAATAAAAAGTTAAAATATATAAAATTCTTAAAATGGTATATAGCTGTTCACCATTTTACAAATGCAAGCCCCGTTACCATCCGGTTGCTTTTGGAGCTATGGGATACTATACATTTACTGGTGACGTCGGAGTACGTCTTTTGTTGCTGCTCCGTAGGAGTGGACGTGTTATCGTATGATCTTGCATGATGAAATTGGCTTGTGGAATAGTTGATAGTAGCTGCAGCGAACCTTACCATACAATACTATCAACTAATCAACAAGACAATTTCATCGTGCGAGCTCATGTGATAACACGCCCACTCCTACGGAGCAGCAACAAAAGTCGTGTTCCGACGTCACCAGTAAATATATAGTATCCCATACTTACTTACTTACTCCATGGTGCAGAGTCCTTCTTGAGAAGCTAACTGGTTTGCAGCTAGTCAAGAAATTACCCGCATTTTATGGAACCCGAAGGTTCATTACCGCACTCACAAGCCTCCGCCAACCGTCCCTATCCTGGGCCAGCCCAGTCCAGTCCATATACCCACATCCCACTTCCTGGAGATCCATCTAATTTATACTTTGCCAATTCCCTCGCTGCTGCCTTAAGAGAACCTGATCTATAAAGACTCCTAACGTTCCAAGTGCCTAATTTCATCCCGCTTTGTATTCTGCGTGATGCCTGCTCTAGAAACACCCCCCCACCCCCCACCCGGGAGATTTGAGTGAGGGAGTAGTTTACCTCCGGATTGTTTTGTCTCCAGAGGAAGCATCCTACATGTGAGTGTTTCTTAACCGGGCTGTTTTACAGGGAGGGGTTGTTAGCACCTCGCCAAACCCCCAAGCTGGAGGACCACCCCTTGTCGGCTGTCCACGACTGCTTATTCAATTTATTCGCAGCTACCCTCCATATCGGAGGCCGTTCTTCTATCCGCAACCTAAGGACGCGCCATGCTGTGGTGACAGGGACCCACTACATGACTATCCCATAGCTCCAAAAACAACCAGACGGTAACGGGACTTACAGTTGTGAAATGGTGAACAGCTATATACCGTTTTAAGAATTTTATATATTTTGACTTTTTATTACACAATTTGTATAACACATTTTACGAGACAAATGATCTAATTTTATATATCCCACTGTTGTAAACACAATTTATACGTCACACCCTTTGAGACAAATGATTAATTTTATGTATTTCATGGATGTAAACACGATGGGATCCCAAAGTTTGCATAGCATCTTGTGACTCGAATGACAAAAATAGGCCTGAAGATGACTAATCTATAGTCGAAACATGTAGCCTATGTAAGTACCTTGAGTAATAAAGCAGTTGTGCTGACGTACACTATTTAGTATTATATTTCGTATCAAATGGTGTTTTAATTATAGGACTATGCGCGGTAAGAGCATCACAACGATTGTTTCCCCAATTCTGCCACACGCACATACCAGTGAGCACTGTCTGCTGTTACCCTTGTCCGTGCATGGCTTAGCACATAGACTGTCATGTCTCTTCAGATACTGTTCTTGTGCCAACACTGAGCTTACTGACAGAGTGTGGTCTACATTCTTGTCATATTTTTGACTCCAGGGCCGGCCTGATAGATATTGTAGCCCTGGGCAGGCTAATAATATGGCGCCCCTTCAATCCGATATTCTATAAACTTTTTCGGCCTAGGACAGGGCCGGGGTACATTTTTGAATGCGCGTACTCAAATTTCGGACAGTTTTCGGGAGACCTAAGTTTACCAGCACCACATTTACGATTATTCCAGTGACGTCTTAGCGTCCCTTATAGGCCAGCGCCCCGGGCAGCTGCCCGGCTGGCTCGCCCTTTAGGCGTCTCTGGAATAATCGGAAATGTGGTGCTAGTAAACTCGGGTTTACACATGTGACTGGCGAAATGTGAATTGATTCTGCTTCGGCCGAAATATTCAGCGTCCTCGAGTGACAGGGACTTTGGACCAAACGCTTTGCAGCACTAGCTATAGACAGCCGACACAAGTGTCCAAACGAGGAAAAAGCGGCAAGAAGTTGACTGGTTCCACCCTCTTCCCTGTACACGAGAAGTTGCGAAAATCTGCCAGTAGCTAACAGCATTCTAGTAGTTACAGAACTGAAAGGTCAGTACTGGATCTTTCTACTCACACTTTATCTTCTGTTGTTTGTGAGAATACACTGAATTTAATTTTCACTTAGACCAGATGTACGCATCACGTGATCTTCACACATACCCTACGTGTCCGGTGGAGCCTTCATTTCCTTGAGATTCTGTTGAGAATTAGCCCCATGTAAATACACAGTCCATAACAGGCTGTCTATTTGAACCCTAAACTATGGAATTCTCGTGAACCAGATACCTGTTGCCGAACTTTGATTGGGTTAGAATTCCAGTCAGACTATCCCTCAGCATGTGGAAGGGAAACAGCTTATATTTTGTGTGCCCCTCTCGGATGTCACCTGCTTCACCCAGTGGTGACAGTTATGGTATTCCCTACAAAAACCACACCAGTCTCAGTTTCGCTTGTGGTATTCCAAATTCCGCACTAACAGCATTTATGACCAGCCTACGAACAGAGGCATGTGCGAGTTTATAGGGTTTAATCGGTTGGCGTTTTGTACCTACAGAAAGTTAAATTAAATGTAACCAATAATAGTTAGGTAATGTGTCCTACCGGTTGGTCAGCCAACAAAAGCAGATCATCTTTCGTTGCCTGACCAAACATAGGAATCGAGAACATTTTTCGAAGATGTCACCTTGGATACGGACGGGAAATAATTATTCAAAATTTGGACAAGAAGAGAGATGGAGTGCAGAGAAAGCGATGTAGCGGTGGTAAACCGGTGATCAGACGGCTACCAGAATTATCAGAATGCCACGACAGTGGTCAGGAATTAGGCACACTGTCCTCATAGTAAAGTTAGACCGACCATGTGGTAACCTAGGAGGGCGTTCGCCACAAGTACGTGAGAAGCACCAATACTTCTTCGTGGTGGTAAGTGCAGTGTTCTTTCTTGTCATAACATCAAAACCCTGAGGGAATATCTTACGCTTTCACGTAAGAAACAACCATCTGACTTCTCGTCTATGAACCGTGAAACCAAGATATGGAGGTCAGGCATAATCGGTCTCGAACGCTGTGCGTCCGAACGGCGGTCTACCGCAGACGGCGACAGACTTTCAGAAAACTGAGAATTCCTCGTAACAAATTCGCGCTTTAGTTGTTGCAGCTTGCAAGCTTTCGGTAGGAGTCCCTTGACGTGAGCGACATAAATCATGTAGACAGAACGCCCGGAGAAAAACTGAATTGCACATTTTGGAAAGTGAAGGCGTGCATGATCTTTTACGTGAGGGTCACTGACAGGCGGTAAAATTTACTGCCTTCCACATAACGGATTCGGAGCTACAAGACTGTTATTTTAGCAGACAGCAGTCACAAACAGAAACCGCAGAATTCTCTCTATGCCGACAGAGCTAGAAGAGACGCAAGTCATCGTCACTTCGTGTTGCCACCGTTGTACTGAGCTGTACTGTTGATCTCAACACATAAACAATTAATATGAAATTCCATAGTTTTGTTGGTATGCCTGTTTGCTTAAGCTATTTTCTTATTCACTACGGTAATCTGAGTATTGTTTCGGTGTGCACTTAAATTGTAATTTTTAGTGACCAGTATATTTATAAATTTTGGTCGTACTGAGACTTACATGACGTAAGAACGGGCTCAGCTGCTTCCCTGTTTTATTCCACACCGCAATGTCCAAGGATCACATCCTTATAATACACAGTGCAATGTAATTAATACGCAATAATTAATGACGAGCGAAAACGCCAAGTCCTTATTTACTGCTCAAAATCCCCATGGGCACACAACATAATTTCTCCGAAAATTATTCGCAATCAGGGCACGGGCTCTAAAAAAGGTTCGCCAACCGTGTCCTAGGTAGAAAAGGTGTAAAGAATATCCGTTTGAAGTGGCGCCAAATGATTAGCCTGCGCCGGACGCCCATATGTCTCAGGCCGGCTATGGGGGAGGGATGGTGTATTGCTGTGCCAGTAGAGTAGCCTCTCGTTAATCCGGATTGTATGGGGGGAGGGGGGTCCGAATTACCTGGGGATCCAGCCCACCAAGGGGGAAAATCCGTGGTATAGATGACATACAGAAAATCATCACTCAGTGCTGAAGTAAAATTCCTAAGAGCAGAGACACTGTACCTTACAGTATGTAATAATAATAATAATAATAATAATAATAATACATGTCGCTATCACTTCACTATAATGGCGAAATCAGAGACAAAGACAGCTACGAAACTCGAGAGGAGCCCGTCCTTGCTGCTGAGTGGTTACAGACTGGCTGGCCATCTCCCTTCACACCAGGTGATCTGTGTTTCTTCCACGCACCCAGCCACAGACTATGGATTGTCTTAGTTTCCCTCCGGTAATCCGGACCATGACCGGATCACTGGAGGGAAAGAGAGGACTACAGTTGGCCCAGTACTGTCCGGAATAGCGGGGAGATCTCAGTAGCAAATTGTGAACTGCCTATGAATTATGATGTCAATGAACTTTATTCTGTTCTTATTTTTGTTCTGCATGGTAAACAAGTCGGGGATTCGCATTGCTCAGTTCCTCTAACACGCTGTCTAGGCATGCGAACTCAGTATTATAAACAATTCACATACCATCGACATATAGACAGCGCACAAATATTGCAGGTGGCGTTAAAACAATAAACATATCAAACCCTTCCTGTTTTAAGAACTGCAGACTGTTTCAGTTAGGACTGTTGCAACAACCAGTCGCTTCTAACAGCGGTGATTGAAGGGAACAAAGTTTGTCTAAGCATCGTTGCTGAAATACGGAACGTTTCACAGTTCGCAACCAATGCGTTGCTCTTAGTTCCCTTCACGAAGTACTGCATTTATGGTGTCAGCGATGTGAATGTTAACTGACGCGTTAGGTATGTCCAATACACACTAAAGTGCAGGTCAGCAGATGGAACTCGGGGAATGCTTGCGACCACTGGACGAAGAATCGTCTGTCTTCCTCCAAAAATGTAAAGATAAGATATTTTTCTATTCCTGTGGCCCTTTGACCCGATGCCGGATTATGGCCTCCTCTTACGGGGTTTCGTGATAATACCCATTGGACACACCACATTCTGTTGGACTCCTCTGGACGAGTGATCAGCTTGTTGCAGAGATCTCAGTCTTTCAACACACAACATTCACAACAAACATCCATGCCCCCGGTGGGATTCGAACCCACAATCTCAGCAGGCGAGAGGCCACAGACCTACGCCTTAGATCGCGCGGCCCCCGGGATCGGTGAAACATTACGATATACAGAATTATAATTTTGTCTGTTGTTTTGTATGGGTGTGAAACTTGGTCGCTCACATTGAGGGAGGAACGTAGGCTGAGGGTGTTTGAGAATAGGGTGCTGTGAAAGATATCTGGGCCTATGAGGGACAAGGTAACAGGAGAGTGGAGAAGACTACATAACGAGGAGTTTTATCATCTGTACTGGTCATCAAATGTTATTCGGGTGGTCAAAACGAAAAGAATGATATGGGCGGGGTATGTAGTAAATTGGAGGACAGGAGAGGTGTATACAGGGTTTTTGTTGGGGAGATCTGAGGGATAAAGACCACTTTGAAGATCTTGGCCTAGATGGGAGGATAATATTAAAGTGGATCTTCAAGACGTAGGATGGGGAGGCGTGAACTGGATTGATCTGGCTCAGGATAGGAACAGGCGGCAGGCGTTTGTAAATACGGTAATGAACCTTCGGGTTCATAAAGTGCGGGGAATTTTTCGGCCAGCTGAGGAACTGTTAGTTTGTCAGGAAGGACTCTGCCCCATGGAGTTCGTTAGCTGGCCATCTTTAACTGCATTCAGTCCTGCAAGTGACATGCACACGGTAATGACACTGTGCAACAAGGTGCGCGCAGGCAGCACCCAGTGTGTAGCTGCTCTCCGAGCAGTGTCATTTAACTAAACCTGTCCGCTGCGTGATCGGAACACAACATTAGGTGCGAGGCTGTTTGTTGTTTGCACAGACGCAGTTACACGAGGCTTAGCGAGACGCAACGCACACTTGGTACTGCGTCCCATATTGCAGAATGTCGCAAATTTGCACGGCACACGCCGCTCACAAACGTACGAAATCCCCGGCCTGGATTTTCACGGAATCCATAAATTTCCTAATGACATTACGCGCAGATTTCTTGTACCGAAATTAAACCAACTTGTACACTAGATATCAGTGGCGCGGCTAGGATTTTGGGACCGCTATGCAAACTTGGCGAGGGGACATGTCGTACCCATGACGAACATGACCGCATTTTATAAATTTGTCTAAACAGTCTTAGTAAAGTGTAATTAGTTATTTAAATCTTCTTTCTTGTACTACTATAAGGTACAGAAAAATGTAGGTTTTTTGAGGGGAGTGTGGGAGGGGAGGTGGGACGTTTTCAAACCATATGCATGAGTACGCACTACTCCCTACACAACTGTCTGTTACAGTAACAAGTTTTTCGGAAAATTAGAACGTCTGTTGTTTTTCAAAGAAACATCTCAATTAGGCCCCAAATTTAGAAAAGACAGACACATAACATCGAGGCGCGTTCGTCCAACCATTCCTGTAGTGGAAAAACATTAAACCTAGGTACTACATATTCTGAGTGTGAGTTTGTAGCCTTAGTTATCCAGCATGCAATGCGCATGCGCCATGTTGCTACCCGTGTCTTGTCCCACTCTTCAGTATTTTTCCACATTATCTCGTAAAGGGCACGATTTTCGAAAAACAAATTATTGAATTCAAAATGTGTTTTGAATTTCTCTGTAACTTTTGTCTGAAACATTTCTCATTCTAAGAGGAACTGAGCGAGATATAATCAAAAAGGTATATTGGTCTCCATGTGAAGTACCCGTTATTCTTGTCAGATTTTAAAGAAACTTGAATTTTCTTGGCATTTTTTCGAAAAATACTCAAGTATCAAATTTCATTAAAATCCGTCCAGTGGGAGCCGAGATGCCCCATGCGGACAGACAGACATGAACCAGCTAATAGTCGCTTTTCGCAATTTTGCAAACGCGCCTAACACGATTCCTTCTTCCTGGCCCTGACATTTGCATGTTCTTGAATGCCATTTTGGCAACTCTTTTTCTGTTCGATAACCAGAAAAGAACCGCAGTTTATTTTGGTTCGATCTACCGAACTTCTCTTGGAATTTTAGACACTCGGAATTTACTAAACGACTTTTCAACACTAACCACACTGCTAATGGAACCACAAAAACATGAAAACTCACATACCTACGAAAATTCCGTTCCCAAACAAAAATATTGTGCAAGAAGTGATTCTGAAAATCTCTCAATCGCGATTACCTTTTCTTAACAAGGGAAGTCCATGACGAAACTGAACAGAAACTGAGTTATGTTCATGTGCTTCGTTTGGATTTTAAAAATGTCTGCTTTTGAAATTTTTGGGTTCAAAAATCCGAAGTAGCTGTGTACTAAGTTGAAAGAATATAATACCGTCAACATTCTTCTTCTTCTTTCACTGGCATTACAACCCCCTATGGGTTTTAGCCTTCTCAGTGATTCTCTTCCATTCTGCTCTTTCGATACATTGCTTTCTCCACCCTTTTATTCCTATTATTTGCATATCATCTACAATATCTGCGATCCATCTCTTCCTTGGTCTTCCTCTAATTCTCGCACCTGTAGGTTTCCACTCTAAAATTTTCTTAGGTATTCTCCTGTTATCCATCCGTATCACGTGACCCAGCCAGGCTATTCTTCTACTCTTTATAAATCTCACTCCATCTGCGTTTTCAATTAATTCGTTCAGTTCATGATTCATTCTGATTCTCCAGGATTCATCTTCATTTTGCACTGGGCCAAAGATTTTTCTCAATATTCTCTGCTCAGATATTCTGAGTTGTTTTTCGTCTCGACTTGTTAATGCCCAAGCTTCACATCCGTAGGTCACTACCAGGTCTTATTGAACTTTTGTGTATTTTAAACTTTGAGCAGTACCGTCAACGTAACTCAACTAAACGTTCTGCTGACGGTACCTTAATCTTTTACCTTATGAGTTAACACAAAATGGGATGAATAGGTTCAAAATTAGTTGTGCACTGTCTGCATCACTATAAATTGTTGATCAACTGAACAAGTTCGTAACAGTAATATGCATTTCATATAATTTTTCTCCGCTGCGTATCAGCATTGCCAACCTGCCAAGGAAAAATTCTGGGCCTAAAGACAAAATTGTGCTACTTTTCCCGAACTTATGTCATTCCAAACTTTTGAGCCTTTATTAACAATCGTAATGACAAATGGGCGAAGACGTCACCAGTAATCTAAACCTCCACCAGACATCTAGCAAAACACAGACTTACAAATTAAGATGTTAAATTTAGGCAGCTGTACCCATACTTGGTACGAGTTAGTGCTTTGTTGCGGTTGGCAATGCTGGGGTGAATTCGCACGAGGGTGGAGTTCCCACACTACGCTCTAGGTCGCCCGATTAGTGAGCGAGTGGTGTGAGGTTAAAGTAAAGAAAGGTAAATGGGCCCCAGTATCTTCGGGCTTCTATGTTTGAACACTCATTCTAAACGGTAGCTATGCCATTGGCAATTCTGGAAGTTGGAAATTAAATTCTTGTATGCCCACACGTCAAAGTATGGCGGTCACTGCGCTCAGTATCTCGAAACCCTTCATTTTTGACAGCGACATCGAGTGTAGACACCCGTATCCGTAATCGAGTGGAGATATCCGACATCAAGTGTACACATCTGTATAATCGAGTGGAGATATCCGATATCAAGTGTAGACATCCGTAATCGAGTGGAGATATGCGACATCAAGTTAACACACCCGTAATCGATTGGAGATATCCGAATCAAGTGTACACATCCGTAATCGAGTGTAGATATCCGACATCAAGTGTAGACACCCGTAATCGATTGGAGATACCGGACATTGAGTGTAGACACCAGTAATTGAGTGGAGATACCGGACCTCAAGTGTAGACACCCGTAATCGAGTGGAGATATCCGACATCAAGTTTACACATCCGTAATCGAGTGGAGATATCCGACATCAAGTGTTAACATGCGTAATCGAGTGGAGATATCGGACATCCAGTGTAGACACGCGTAATCGATTGGAGATATCCGACATCGAGTGTAGACACCAGTAATTGAGTGGAGATACCGGACATCAAGTGTGAACATGCGTAATCGAGTGGAGATATCGGACATCCAGTGTAGACACCCGTAATCGATTGGAGATATCCGACATCGAGTGTAGACACTAGTAATTGAGTGGAGATACCGGACATCAAGTGTTAACATGCGTAATCGAGTGGAGATATCGGACATCCAGTGTAGACACCCGTAATCGATTGGAGATATCCGACATCGAGTGTAGACACCAGTAATTGAGTGGAGATACCGGACATCGAGTGTAGACACCTGTAATCGAGTGGAGATATCCGACATCAAGTGTACACATCCGTAATCGAGTGGAGATATCCGACATCAAGTGTAAACACCAGTAATAGAGTGTAGATACCGGACATCGAGTGTAGACACCCGTGATCGATTGGAGATACCGGACATCAAGTCTAGATACCCGTAATCGAGTGGAGATATCCGACATCAAGTGTAGACATCCGTAATCGAGTGGAGATATCCGACATCAAGTGTAGTCACCCGTAATCGGGTGGAAATATCGGACATCAAGTGTAGACACCCTCAATCGAGTGGAGATACCCGACACCGTTTTCACCCGGATTGACCCGGGAATATGCGAAGGACAGTGACAATTCCTATACGCCGTTCGGTACAGTGCACCTGTCAACGATCTGCCGACACCTCATGCTTACTCGACAACTTCATGTCAGTAATTCTTCTACAAAATTACACAAAAATCAGACTATTCAGTTGATGACACTAGGGTCACCACCCCCAGGTGGACGGACGCGGTGTCTACTTAGACCTGTTTACTGCGTAAATAACGCCCACACATTGCACACATAACGTTATAAATTCGTATTCTTGATCCAGCCATTTAAGATTTTGCTTTTCACACGTCACAGATGTAGCCCCGAACCCCAAACCCGAGGACGGGCTAATGTGCAACCTGGCCCGGGGCTAACGCGGTGACATCAGTAGGGGGGGGGGGGGCTTTACTGGGGTTAATGCCCAACCCGGAGGGAGAAAA
>Ga0123355_10007189_pt1 | contig 16634 bp, 13 predicted proteins | sample TergutEmb28metaG_3_FD_89872 | JGI IMG/M metagenome (GOLD analysis project Ga0123355, IMG submission 89872) | Embiratermes neotenicus P1 segment gut microbial communities from Petit-Saut dam, French Guiana - Emb289 P1 | ecosystem: Host-associated > Arthropoda: Insects > Digestive system > Gut ...
AGTTGCAGTGTATGTACCCACAGCAAGTGCGATATTCGGCACAATGGTGAAACTCTCTGCCTCGCTGACATCCAAGCTCAGTATTACCATGCGGCTCAGAGTGAAGCTATCCGCATTTGTGCCGCTGAGTTCAATAGTCAATGCACCTGTCGGCTGATTGCCGGTATTCTCTACGGTTACGCTGTGTGCAGTTTGTGCTGTGTATCCCTCTTGCGCAGATGGGAAGATGTGATCGCTGTTCGGAGTCAGCGCAATGCCCCAAGTTGGGGTAATCGGCGCTGGTGTCACTGTGAAGCTCACATTAAATGTCTGCGCCGCGATATTCGCACCGCCGGATACCGTCACAGTTGCAGTGTATGTCCCCACTGCAAGTGCAGTATTTGGCGCAACGGTGAAACTCTCTATTTCGCCTATGTCTTCCAGACTAGGTATTGTAGTGCGGCTCAGTGTGAAACTATCCGCATTTGTGCCGCTGAGTTCAATAGTCAATGCACCGGTTGGCTGATTGCCTGTGTTGGCTACAGTTACACTGTGTGCAGTCTGTGCTGTGTATCCCTCTTCCGCTGCCGGGAAAGTATGATCGCCATCCGGATTCAACGCAATGCCCCAAGTTGGGATGCCCACCGTGAAACTCACGTCAATTTGTTCATAAATGCCATTACCATTGGAAACGGTAATCGTTGCGGTATATGTTCCTGTAGGCAATCCCATTACCGGAACTATAGTGAAAGTTATCCAACCCAAACCATACTGCCCATGATGAGGCACTAAGCTCGGTAATGTTGTGGTACTTATTACAAAACGATCTGCATGAGCACCTGACAGCGCTACAATCATAGCACCCGTAACCCAACCACCGGAGCTAGTCACCGTTATAGGCTGCGGCCACAAATTATTATGCCCCAACTCATAACCCACCTCTTGAGGTGGAAACACAATGTGATTGCCCGGAGCCACTGATATGGCGGCACCGGGGAGTACAATGGTGATTTCACCCACCGCTATATCGTATGAAACAACCATTTGACTCGGCATGTAAAAATAATACGCACCGTATTCGCGTCTGACGATGAGTTGATCCCACGCCATCACGCGAGGAAGAGTAAATGTATCATCGCTATTTCGAGGAATCTCTTCCGAAGAAAAGAAGGTCCAATCCATATGATATAAGGTTACATCAGGTGCAGGAAGCCCCGTGGCCTCATCCACAACATGCACGGTGAAGTTATTAACATGATAGCGCTCCTCCAGCATGATACTTATCCCGCCTGCGTGAAACCCAAGATCAATGTGTAAGTCATCAGTGAAATGCCAATGCTCCACAGTTACGGTCACGGGGTAATAACCGGGGGCTTGTGCAACAAATATATCACCAATACGCACCTGCACATCAGTTAATAAGAAATAGCCCGGTGCATAGGGACGACCTGAAGGCAACATTTCATAGTAAACAAAGGGCACGTCTACATTTACACCATTGTGCGTCAGCGTTGCGTTAGGAACATTATCAAGCATCTCTATAGTCTCAAACACAAATCCACCAAAAACTGATACTTCGAAAGTATTAGCAGGAATATGATATTCATCCGGTATAATGATGGTGATTTCGCCTGCGGCTATATCAGCAGGGCTGATAATATGCGTGACAGGGTGAAAGGCTCTCAAATCGGCGATCAAAACATCTCCGGCAACCGCAATAGGTACCATATATTCCCAACCAAAGAATGTCACCCAGTGAATATCTACCGGCACACCATTATGCGTTACACTTCCCAACCAATGTGGGATACGCTCTCCTCTTTCGTCGGCGAAGAATATGAGGACATTTTCTGCATAATCGCCTGAAAGCGCCAAAGGCATGACCATATCATTGAGGGCGTACTCACAATCGGAGTCTACCGGAAGGTACTCCGGCGGTGCAACAGGCATTTCATCAGAATCGCCGGGCACTTCATCAGAAACCACTTCATCGCAATCTTCCTCTTGCAAATCTGCAAAATCTTCGCAAGGCGTAGTTGAGGAACCGTCAAGATTTGCGGTATCTTCACAATCAAAGTCAGCATAATCCTCTCCGGATTCTTGATCCACTATTTCCGACACCGAGGGTTCAGGGTAAAGCGTCTCCTCATCCGGCAAAAGTTGCATATCCACTTCCGGTGGTTCAAATCCTTGCTCCACCAAAAATGCGAATCCGGGTACTGAGGCAATAAGCATACACAGCACGAGCATAAAACAAATCGTTCTCACGGTCTTTCTATTGCGAACAGACAACACAGTAATTCCCCCAAATCAGTATAATTATGCAAGATGTGTGCCAAAGCCAAACGTATGCTGCGTATTTTCAAAGCCTATTTAACAAAAAGCACATCGATCTTTATGTATAGTGACGATTAATAATACAATATGGAGTATAAAAATTCAATAAAATAGTCAAGATTAAAAGCAAATTTTGTGTGAACGATCTGATACTAAACTGTTACGTAAAACACCAAATGCCGAGAGTCGATGAGGTTCGACTCTCGGCAGCTTTAGATCATACAAATTACATTACCAAAAAGATATATTTATCAAGAATCTCACATGGATGATAAGCTCTTTTTGCATTGCGAAGTCCCGGGTCGCCGACATCCTCTTCTCTGTTAATAAATTTAATTTGATCAGTCGCAAAATGCTTGATCAGCGCATTGTTGATCATCTGATAAGCGCCCCTGTATTGGATATCACCCTTTTCGATGTGCACAAACATCACATCGTTGATATTCTCCCCGACGGCAAAAGCAACGACCTTACCTGAAACCGTGAGCACACCGCCAAAACAGCCGTATGCATCATAGTTTTCCAGAACCTCAATGACCTTATGATGCTCCTCTTTGGCAACAGGTGTATCCAGATTGATAGAACTTAATCGCACAAAAAAATCCATGACCTGTGGAATATTGTCCGCTGATAATTCCCTAAAAGCATAGTCAGGAAAGTTTTTTTTGAAAAAGTTCATATGATTTCTCTGGCCGTTATATTTACGCCCTTTTAAGGTTCTTAAATCCTCGACATGATAAACATAGTCACTCCAGTCCGGCTCTTTAAATACCTCAAAATCGGGGAATATGGTTTCTAACAGATCTATTTCTGCACTTGTGATGGTATGAAACGAAATGCGCAGATTGTTCAGACGGCAATATGCAACAGCTTTTTCCAAGATACCAACGATATCCTTACCGAGCGGGAATGAAAATGCAGTGATATTATTGCTATAAACAACCTTTGACTTGAATATGATTGTGTCGTTGTAAATGGCGTATTCTACTGAAAAAAAGTCCCTCCACATAAACGCCGCACCCACTGAATTGTCGCAAATCCTGTTGGTAGAAAACCCGAAATAATGCTTGACCTTATCAATATCCGATAACTCAAGCTTTTTAAATTCCAACATAAAAAATAATTCCTCCACGGATCGTCTGTAACCGGGAAGCTACAGATGCCGTTTAATTTGTTTTGCATCGGGAAAAGAGGGAAACATCCACGATTCCCAACAAAAAGTATACAAGGAAAATGGGGAATTTGCAAGAAATATAACGCAAAAAAGTAATAATATTGATATCATAACTTATCTGATATTGCATCGGAGTTGTATCTCAACCATCTCAAATCAGTTACAAAAAATTAAAAAAATCTTGCAAATGTATCAAATTTGTAGTAATATTAATCAAAACTGTAAAAGCATGAATTGCTTGAGTGAATGTTTTGAAAATGGAACACTGAGGAGTGAGTCTGTGACAAATTATATCATAAATGGGGGCAAACCACTGTACGGTGAGATAGAAATCAGCGGAGCAAAAAACGCAGCAGTGGCGATTATTCCGGCGGCTCTTATGGTTGATGGCGTTTGTAGAATCGAGAACCTGCCTGATATTTCTGATGTAAACACGCTGCTGAGCATACTCAAAGAGATGGGTGCCAAGATTCACGCGGTGAACAAAAGGACAATAGATATAGACTGTACCCATATTGGCACATCAAACGCCACATTTGACAAAATGCGGCGCATCAGAGCATCATATTATCTGATTGGAGCGTTGCTGGGCAGATTCGGCAAAGCTGACGTAGCCATGCCCGGAGGATGCAACTTCGGCGGTGTGCGTCCGATTGACCAACATGTCAAAGGATTTTCAGCGATGGGCGCAAACGTCAGCGTGAAAAATGGAATAGTCTCTACAAAAACTACCGGAAGACTCCGCGGCGCAACGATTTATCTGGACGTTGTTTCAGTCGGAGCAACCATAAACTTAATGTTGGGTGCAGCGCTGGCAGAAGGTGTCACATTTATAGAAAATGCAGCCAGAGAGCCGCATATTGTTGATGTGGCCAACTTCTTAAATTCCATGGGTGCAGATATTCGCGGCGCAGGAACCAACGCAATAAAAATCCGGGGTGTTGAGAGTCTAAAAGGCGGCTTTTATTCCATCATACCCGACCAAATTGAGGCAGGCACTTTCATGACTGCCGTTGCAGGATGCGGAGGACGTATTGTGATCAAAGATGTGATTCCCAAGCATCTCGATTGCATTTCTCAAAAACTCAGAGAGATGGGTGTCACTGTGGTTGACCTTGAAGACTCTGTCATTGTTCAGCGGACGGATCCGCTCGTGCGGACACATATAAAGACCATGCCATATCCGGGATTTCCTACAGATATGCAGCCTCAGATATCCACAATCTTATGCCTTGCCGAAGGCACGAGCACTGTCACCGAGGGTGTTTGGGACAATAGATTTAAATATGTTGATGAGCTGACAAAGATGGGCTCTTCAATCAGAGTGATGGAAAGAACCGCAGTCATAGAGGGCGTTCCATACCTTACGGGTGCTCCGATTAAAGCCAGTGACCTCAGAGCCGGTGCGGCATTGGTTATTGCCGGTCTGTGCGCCAAAGGCGAGACCGTCGTTGAAGGTGTGGATTATATCGAGCGCGGATATGAAAAAATTGTCGAAAAACTAATCGGTGTCGGTGCAGACATAAAAGCTGTTTATGTTCCCGATGAGCCTAAAGTAAAAACACGAGATATTGGATAATCAAGAATCTGACAGTAGGCTGACGAGAGTCAGCCTACATGTGTAGATGGGGTACTTTTAGCTTTTTTACTTGAAATACGAAGGAACGGTCATTATAATGACAATACACACACTGGCAAGCTCATCATCCGGAAATTGTACATTAGTATCTCAAGGCGCATCACATGTGCTGATTGATGCAGGCATTTCACTAAAGAGAATCAAAGAGGGTCTGAAAAATATGGATATGACTCCGGATGACCTTACCGCTGTCCTTGTAACACACGAACATTCCGACCACATCAGCGGCATCAAAATGCTTGTAAAGTACCACAAAATACCGATTTTTGCAAGCATTGGAGCACAAAACAGCATATGCGCATCTACTCCGGAAGTTGCGCCTTATTTAAGTGGATTTAAAGTAGGAACAGCATTTGAATTGGGCGAAATCGCAATGAACAGTTTTAACACACCGCATGATGCGACAGAGAGTGTTGGATTTACTTTAGATGCAGGAGGCAATATGCTGGCCTATGCCACCGACCTTGGACATATATCGGAAGAGGTATTTACAGCAATGTGTGGTGCGGACATCGTCATCATTGAGTCAAATCACGATCAGCAGATGCTTCAAAATGGACCATATCCCCCCTCTCTGAAAAGACGCATCGCATCAAAGCAGGGACACCTGTCAAATAGCGCCTGCGGCAGCTTTGCGGTGAGACTTGTGGATTCCGGCACACGTTATATACAGCTTTCACATCTAAGCCGTGAAAACAACACGCCGAAGATTGCTGCACGAACCGTCAGTGAAGCTCTGGGCAAATACGGTATCAGCGTTGGGCAGGATATTGAATTGGACGTTGCCTCGCCATATACTGCGGGCAGGGTATATGATTTATAATGCTGAATATAAAAATTTTATGTGTAGGAAAGCTCAAAGAGAAATTCTACAGTGATGCAGCAAATGAATATATCAAACGATTGTCAGCATACTGCAAATTAGAGGTGCTTGAAATTGCGCAGGACAAGCAGCAATCACTGGAAAAAGAACGGTTAGCAATCGAAGCAAAAATACCAAGCGGAGCGATGTTGGTTGCGCTGTGTATAGAAGGACAAGCATTTGATAGCCAAATGCTGTCTCAGTTATTAGATGGTTGTGCACTTTGCGGCACATCAAGACTATGCTTTGTCATTGGTGGTTCAGTTGGCTTGCACGAGCATCTTAAAGCAAAAGCAGATATTAAGTTGTCGATGTCTCAAATGACATTTCCGCACAATCTGGCAAGGGTGATGCTTCTTGAACAGCTCTATCGTGCGTTTAATATTGCAGATGGCGGTAAATATCACAAGTGATTTGTAACTTTCTAAGGAGGTTGTTATGAGCTGGAGTTTTGGTAATAATAAAGATGGTAAGCCGCAGTGGCCGATTGATGATAACGGTGAAAATGTCCCTCCTGCCTATTTGACACATATAGGCGGTGGACCGATGGATATGGATATGACGCTCGGATTGCTTGAGGTCTATGGAATACCGCATGTTTGCGAGTACCCAAACAATGGTCTCTTCGGCAAGTTGATTTTGGGACACCCGCCGAGTGGTATGGAGGTATATGTTCCGGAAACAATGCTTGAAGATGCAAAAAATATACTCAGTGCAGACATTATAGAAGAAGACGCTGAATTAGAATTTGAAGATTACAATCCGGATGATAAGTAAGATACTGAGGAGATAAGTAGCATGAACCATTATGAGCAATATAAGTTATGGCTGAATAGCCCGTCCTTGTCAGAATCAGAAAAGGAAGATCTGCGCTCAATTGCACATGACGATGAAGAAATCAAGAGTCGTTTTTTTAGCCGCCTTGAGTTCGGAACGGCCGGATTGCGCGCCATAATGGGGGTAGGCTCTTTCAGAATGAATATCCATGTCATTCGTCATGCAACTCAGGCATTGGCTGAGCTGGTTTGTGCAGAACCCGGCGATGAAAAAAAGTACGTTGCCATTTGCTTTGATTCACGATGCAGCAGCGATGATTTTGCGCGTGAGGTGGCATCTGTAATGGCCGGAAATGGAATACATGTGAGAATCTTTGATGCACTTAGACCCACTCCGATGCTCTCATTTGCGATACGTGAATATGGTTGTACCGCCGGTGTAAATATAACGGCAAGCCATAATACTAAAGAATATAATGGATACAAAGTCTACTGGTCTGACGGTGCACAGCTCCCGCCCCGACATGCGCAGATTGTAGCTGAAAAAATGGACATGTTGGATATGTTTAATTCATATCGCAGGATGGATTTTGATGAAGCTCTGAAAAGCGGCATCATCACGATTATGGGAGAAGAGACGGATCGATTGTTTATGGAAAATGTCATGGCCTTAGCAAATGATTATGAAGCCGTCAAGGAAGTTGCAGACGACTTTAAGCTAGTCTATACACCGCTTCATGGTGCAGGGTACAAACTGGTGCCTGAAGCACTGCATCGGCTCGGTCTAAAGCATATCATATGTGTACCGGAACAAATGGAGCTAGATGGAACATTCCCGACAGTGACATCACCCAATCCCGAAAATTCGGAGAGCTTTGCACTGGGTGCGGTACTTGCAAGAGCGCATCATGCGAATTTAATCATCGCCACAGATCCTGACTGTGATCGAGTGGGCATTATGGCGAGGAATGAATGCGGAGAATTCCTTACAATAAGCGGAAATCAAACAGGCGCATTGCTATTTGATTATTTGATCGGAGCAAAACTGAGAGCAAACACGATGCCTGAAAAACCGGTCGTACTCAAGACCATAGTGACAACTGAGATGACTCGCCGTATAGCAGAGGTAAACAACATTGCTTGTTTCGATACATTTACGGGATTTAAGTTTATGGCAGAAAAGAAAAATGATCTGGAATCAAATCATAAAGGCAAAGTCATATTTTCATATGAAGAATCATATGGCTATATGATCGGTGACTTTGTACGTGATAAAGATGCTGTTACCGCTTCGATGCTCATTGCTGAGATGGCTGCATGGTATGCCGGGCAAAATATGACCTTGTGGGATGCACTCGAAAGGCTGTATGAAAAGTATGGGCAGTATAGCGAGTATACACTCAATCTGCTCATGCCCGGACTGGATGGGATCACCCGAATGCGTGAGCTTATGGCAGGACTGAGAGGCAGCCCACCGAAAGGAATCTTAAAAACTCGTGTGATGGTCATGAGAGATTATGAAAGCGGCACTGAGATTGATGTTGAGAGCGGAACGATAACCAAAATGGAACTCTCAGGTTCGAATGTGCTGCGATATGATCTCGAAGATGACACCGTCGTGATTGTTCGGCCGTCCGGAACGGAGCCTAAAGTCAAGGTGTACATAATGACACGCAGCGAAACGCATATCGAATGTGATGAGAAAATTAAAAAATACACAAAATGGGCAGAGTGTTTAGCATAACATAGCAAGAGATTGTGAGTCTGTCCGATAGATAATTACTAATTGGGAGCGGCCATTTTTGGCCGCTCCTGTAGTCTGATTTAAATTTTCGAACAAAGCAAATCGATTGCAAGAGAACAACGTCAAGATAGTTGAGATCAAAGGATCTGAAGACGACATTAAAGGATCTGTTGACGCGAACTTAAAATTGATGCTCTATCTCAATCGAGGAGCGCATGGGTGTATTGTTTGACAAGTGCTCAAACAATTCCATTACTCTGCGGCGACCGACCGGAACAATCTCTCCGTTGACCAATTCAACGGTTCGTTCGATCTTGTTGATGGATTTGATGTTCTTCGTGTTGACCACAAAAGCCTTATGACACAGATACAAATCAGGACTAAATTTGACCACGTCATCAAGCGAACCATAAAACTCAATCCACTCGTTGTTCATATGCAAGATAAGCTTATGTGACATATGCTGTGCTTCAAAGAACATAATATCCTCAACAGGGATATTTCGGATATCGGTACGGGTCTTTACTTGGAACTGTTCTTTTTCATATGAGGTATCAAAGAAACGCTTATAAGCGATGTCCATGCACTCTCGAATTCTCTGAGCAAGCTTAGCCGGTTGATTTTTGACAATATAGTCCATCGATTCAATATGGTGATGGAAAGTGAGGTATGATAGACTGGTATGAGCAGTCACAAAGACGATCTTTCCGGACGGGTCACGTTCCCTGACTTTAGCGGCAAGGTCAATGCCATTGAGTTCATGGGATAAATCCACGTCAAGAAAGTATAGATTGTATTGAGGCTGGTTTTCTTCCAAATACGCTAATAACAAAGTTGGATTTGCAACAGAAAGTGCCAATTCAAAATGTTGGTCTGTCACAGCAATATGATCACAGACAATTTTTTCTATATACTCTCGTTGTGCAGAGCTATCTTCAACTATAAAAACAGATAAAATCATAAGAATCATGACCTCCTATTTAACCGAAAATGAAATCAGATACATTCATAGAATAGGATAGAGGGAAGGGTGAAAAGTAAGGAAACCGGGGAGTGCGTCTGTATGGCAATCATGCGATCACAATTTGGAAAGCATATCTCCGGTGGCAATAACACGAACGCCGCTACCGGCAAGGTCATTAAGCACCGTGACGCCGCAGCCAAGTCGTTCACTCACAACGATGCGTCTCAGCACTCTTATGGCATCCCAAATGAGTGCCTTGGGAATTTCTCCATCAGTGCGCACAGGTAGTGCCGGAATATCCGCAAAGGTGGTGCGCACAGTAGTCGTAAGAGAGCGCATGGGATTTGTCAGCTCAGCTCTGGCAAAATCGACACCTCTTTCGCACTGATGTCCTTCGATTTCCAAATCATAAGGATTGTTACACTTAATGATTCTGAGCAGACAGCCGGATGGGCAAGTGATGCAATAGAATTCCTTTATTGCACGGTCTCCATGTGAAGCAACATGGGGCAAATCGGAACTTGCGTTTTCAGGGACAAGTAATCTTTGCTCCTCTTTGTGCCCCTTGCGATAACGTGCAGCGCTCTGTCCCGCGGCCTCACCGCTGATGGACACATCATCGACCAAGTCACTGACAACTTGCGCATTGCCGCAACTGAAAACGCCCTCAATCTTGGTCATATAGTTCTGATCACAAATTGGACCTCGTGTTTGTGTGCTCAGTTCAATGCCCAACATTTCTGCCAGCTCGTTTTCCGGGATAAGACCAACTGAAACAATGAGTGTATCACAATCGACGATCTCACTTGTGCCGGGTATAGGCTCAAGATTATTGTCCACTTGATAAGTTTCGACAGCCTCAAGCCGCTGTGTCCCAAAGAGTCTTGTCACTGTGTGTCCTAATTTTAGCGGGATATCAAAGTCATTTACGCACTGCAAGACATTTCTCAATAAACCGCCCGGAGTTTGCTTGGCCTCATAAACACCGAGAACATCTGCCCCCTCAAGTGCGAGTCTTCTGGCCATGATCAGACCGATATCTCCACTGCCGAGTATGATGCAACGTTTGGCCGGCATTTGTCCAAGAATATTGATATAATACTGTGCAGCGCCTGCGGTGAACACTCCGGATGGGCGTGTACCATAGATATCAATTTGCTTGGCTGTTCGTTCTCTACATCCGGTGGCGAGTATCAGCCGGTCAGCGATGATCTGAGACAGTCCGTCTTCACTGACCAGAGTGAGTAAAAAGTCATTGCCAACCTTATCAATGCACGAAACCATAGTATTTGTCATAATGAGCGCCTCGGTCTCGTTTAGTGCAAGAATCTCTCGATATGCATATTCCGGGCCGGAAAGCTTTTGACCGTAACGAATCAGGCCAAATCCATCGTGTATGCATTGTTTCAAGATGCCGCCTAATTTGGCTTCGCGCTCAATGAGCAGTACCGAAGCACCCTCCAGAGCAGCAGCAGTTGCAGCGGCGATCCCGGCAGGGCCGCCACCGACCACTGCAACATCAATTGTGTTTGGCATAGTGTCACCTTCTGAGCATGTCAATAATTTCTGTCGCCTTGGGCGGGCATCCCGGCACACATCTTTCAAAGCCCTTTGTACAACTGCCGATGCCGACACCGGATACTACCTTGCCCTTAAACCCCTGACCAATATGAAATCTGTCAGTGATGAGTGGCAATTCCTCCATCCTGTGCAGCGCGTAAATCAGGGCGGAGTAACAAGCAGAGCAAGCGGCATCCTCGTCAATGAGGCGCCTATATTTATCAGCAACACGATCTCTCTTCAAATCAACAAGCGGCTTAGAATCAGGATTTATTTCAACAAGATCAGACGCCCCTGAAAAAAGATCCCCTAAACCCATTTGGTGAGCATACGACATATATTCAACTTCGTGCGGCTGATAGCCAATCAGCTCGGCACAATACGAATCAATGAGCAATGGACTGCGCCCCACAATAATGCGCTTTGAATCCACAGGGTTTCCACCTTCTTCAAAAGACAGATCACCGCAGACACCATCAACCACGCAATATCCGGTCTTGATTACGGCATTAAGCATTGCAACAGGCTGATGAATCCCAAGCGTATGGAATCTTCTTTTTTCACTGTCAGGAATACAGCCCTTGAGGTTCTTGAGACAACAAGTGAGGTTCGTCTGGCAGTGTGCCTTTAGAACCGGGATATTGATCAGAAAATCTGTGTTGATGGCTTCATCGCACACGGCAATTTCATATGTATCATAATGATGATAAGCAAAGCTGTCACTCTTGAGATCAATCAGGGGGATATCAAATTTTTGAGAAAGCTCATGATATCCGCAATATTCAAAAGCTCTTTTCGTGCAGTCGCCGACCCAAGAGCTTTCGATGATCTTAATGTGACGTATTCCGTAATCGCGCAGAAACCGCACAACGCCCTCAACCACTTCGGGATGAGTTGTCGCACCGTCACTTGCAGGGCAAGGAACTACAAGATTAGGCTTTAAAGACACTTGCATATGAGGCATCAGATACTGATCGATATCCGACGCGGCAAGTGTGTCATAGGTGTTTTGCACTACATTTGAACCATAAGAAATATAGATCACGTTACGAAGTCTCCAGACCGTATTAAATTAGCGCGAGACCTTCTTGCGGGGTTTCGCGGTGCGAAAGGGTGTGATTTATTAGATTTTTGGGGTTCCGTCGGGATTTATGAGCGGCAGATATCCCAGATATATAATATCATCCCGGTACTTTGCATCGCCCTCTGCTAAAACAGCCATCTTTCCGACCACAGTGCCTCCGGCCTCTTTTACAAGCTTTTCTACGGCACGTAAAGACTCACCTGTGCTGATGACATCATCAACAATGAGCACTTTTTTATCTCTCATCATTTCGGCTTCTATAGTATCAATAAAAAGCGTCTGCTTTCCGCCGGTTGTTATTGATTGCAACTCAACAGAAAAGACATTCTTCATATACAGCTTGACGACCTTACGTGCCACGATATAAGTGGTTTCATCATTTTGACGCGCCATCTCATGAACGAGCGGTATACCCTTTGCTTCGGCAGTGATGATGATGTCATGCTCCGGTGCAACCTTTAGCAGATCCGCAGCAGCGCAAACCGTCATTTCAACATCCCCAAAAAGAACAAATGCAGCAATACTCAGCTCATCGCTTATTTTGCAAATCTGCAATTTTCGCTCAAGACCTGCTACATTCAAAGTATAAAATTGTTCCATATTGTGTATCTCCCTTTGATAAATCATCAGATGAGGATTATAACACAAGCAATTACAAAATGCTAGATAGTGTGGATACCATCTAAACAAACCCACATGGATACGATGAAATGTATCCATGTGGGTCAGATAGATTGTACAACGGCAGTTTACCTAAGTCCTGCTTGTGTAAGCAACGCAGGAACCTTTGACTCCCATCCAAGTGCCATGATATGCACACCTTGACAGTAATCGCGGCATTCTTTAATAACACGTGCAGTAATTTCAACACCGGTGATACCGGCCTTGGTCTTCTCTTTATCAGCCTTAAGCTCTTCGATAACCCACGCAGGGATGCTGACACCTGCGATATTGTTGTTCATGAAGTTGGCCATACCGGCATTTTTAGGAATGATGACCCCAAGCTGAACTGGAACATTAAACTGCTTTGCTTTATCCATGAACTTGATGAACTTTTCTGAGTCATAAACAGCCTGTGTTTGGAAATACTCAGCACCGGCTTCAATCTTGCGCTCCATTTTAGCAAGCTGAACGTCTACAGAGTCGCTGCAAGGTGAAACAACAGCACCCTTTGCAAACTTAGGTGGATCGCCGTCAAGCTCATTGCCGGCGATGTCAAAGCCGCTCTCAAGCGTCTTGACGCAGTGGAGCAAAGATACCGAATCAAGATCAAATACAGGCTTGGCTTGTTTGGTGTCGCCCATCACCGTATGATCGCCTGTGAGCGCCAGCATGTTATCAATGCCAAAATACGCAGCGGCAAGCAAGTCGCTTTGCAGTGCAATTCGATTACGATCACGGCAGGTGAGCTGGAATATTGAGTTGAGTCCCTTATCTTTGAGTGCCTTACATGTCGCAAGAGAACTGACGCGCATGACGGATGATTGACAGTCGGTGACATTGATTGCATGAACATCTTGAAGGAATTCTTCCGCTTCGTGCAACAGATGATCTAAATGAAACCCTTTAGGGGGCCCAACTTCCGCAGTAAGCACAAACTCACCGCGAGCAAATAATTCTGAAATTCTCATGTAGCTATCTCCTCGTTAAAAATATATGTAGATTAAGCAGCGCCTAGCACTTCATTTTGTGCTTATTTTGAAAATGGAGTTACTAAGCTTCGGGTGCAAAATTACGCAACTTGGCCGGATATTTCATATTTTCCAGAAGTTCCAGCTTTTCAAGACGCTTGTATATGCGCTCCCATGCGCATTCCATGTCCTTGTCCACTTCGCATTTGCCGTCTTTACAGCCACCGCATTGCCCATTGACCAGACTCTTTGAGCACGAAGCGATAGGACAAATACCACCTGTACCATTGAGATAACACTCGCCGCATTGATCACAATCGACTTCGAGTGGAGTAACGCCTTGATATCCGGGCAAAGGGATCGTATCGCAAGCGGCAAGAACCGGCTTGCTTGCAAACTGCGCCGAAGCAGACTGAACACCTACACCACAGGCAAATACAAGCACAGTATCGGCAGCGTTTATTTTGTCTATATGCTTTCTTGTGGCCACATCAAGATTTTCGGGGCTGCATATATATTCTGTCCTGATGACCTTAAGGGCTGTTCCGTTATCAGAAAGCTCCTTATATAACTCCGTTGCCTCGCATTCGGGAAAATGAACTTCCTTACATCCCTCGCAACTGATGATCACAGTCTTGCTTCCGGCCAGTGTGCGGATTTCGTCTATGGTCTTGAGCTGTGTGATTAACATTTATCTTCCCTCACTTTCTGCTAAGACTTTTTTTCCGTACTTTATGGATGTTCTCAGCGGGATTCTTGATGAGCAGATGAATTCACAGCAACCACATTCCATACAGTCTTTTACAGCCTTATCCTTTAGACCCTCTACATTGTCTGCTCCTGCGTATATCGGATAATACAAAGGAAGCAGTTCCATAGGACAGACATCTGCGCAACGACCGCATCGGATGCATGCGGCAGGCTCAGTCTCGGCATCTTCGATCGCAATGATTCCGTTGGTGGCTTTGATTACCGGGACATTTTGATCATGAACGAGGAAGCCCATCATCGGACCACCCAACTTGAGCACAGTATCAGCATCAGTTATACCGCCGCAATATGCAACGATCTCCGAAACAGGTGTGCCGATTTTAACCATAAAGTTGCCGGGATTTTTTATATTCGGCCCGGTCACGGTGAGCGCACGTTCGATAAGCGGCATACCGGTTTGGATTGCGTCCGAAATGGCCTTGACTGTGCTGACATTGCTGACGACTACTCCGACATCAAGCGGTAACGCACCGCTTGGCACTTGGCGGCCTAAAGCTCTTTTGATCAGCATTTTTTCTGCACCCTGCGGATACTTGACCGCTGCGACACAGATCTCAATATTGGGGATATCGGCGGTTTTGGCTTCTAACAGCTCAATAGCATCTTGTTTGTTATCTTCAATGACGATAATGCCCTTTTGTGCGCCGATGGTTTTGAGCATTGCATTTAAACCAAAGATGATATCGTCCGCATATTCGAGCATGACCCGATGATCGGCGGTGAGCAGCGGTTCACATTCACAACCATTGAGTAAAATGGTATCAATGGGTTTTGGAGATTTTAATTTGACTGAGGTCGGGAAACCGGCGCCGCCCATGCCGACGATGCCCTTTTCTTTTATGAGTTCGACCATCTCATCAACAGTCAGCTCCGTCCAATCTGCACAAGGCTTTACGGATTCGTGCAATGTATCTTTTCCATCGGAATCAATAACAATCGCCGAGGACTTAAGTCCTGTGTTGGGATGTAATCTGTCTTCGATGGCCACGACTGTACCGCTGACGCTCGAATGAATATTGGCGCTGATAAAACCACCGGCCTCACCAATCTTTTGACCGACTTTAACCGCATCGCCCACACTGACAATAGGTGTGGCCGGTGCACCGGCATGCTGTGAAAGCGGAATCACTACAGTCGTAGGCTTCGGGAATGTTTGAAGCGCAAGATGCTCAGCGAAGTGCTTGTACTCGGAGGGGTGCAAGCCGCCGTAAAAACCAACGAGACGCTTTTCTCTTACTGCTTTGACATAGTCATTGATGGTCTTAAAGTTGACTTTAGAGTAATCGCGCAACTGAACCGGAAGTCCGGTGAACATGTCCAGACGCTTTTGACCTGCGAGTCTTTCGTGGATTTTGTCCCACCCGCAATCTTTGTTTTTATCCACCTCGCATTTGAAGTCTTTTGAACCGCCGCACTGCCCGTTGATGAGGCTCTTTGAGCAATCTACGATGGGACATACGCCGCCTGTGAGATTGAGATAACATTGTCCGCATGCTTCGCAACGCTGTTTTGTCAGCGCCATGCCATGACGCCCCTCGAAGCATACAGAATCGCTGGCTGCATAGACAGGTTTTTCAATAAGATTTGCGACAGTCTGAATGCCCAGCCCGCACGAGATGACGCAAATGTTCTTTGCATTATCAGCAATGGCAGCTTGGAGCTTCTTTTCTGTCATGGGCTTATTACACAGAAAATCTACTTTTGCACACCCTGAAATACGCTTGCCCAGCTCATTTACAATCGCTTCAAATTCGCCGTACTCGGGTTCATCTTCCGCTTCGAATTCCTTAAAGCACTTGTTGCACGACACGACAAACAGTTCATCTTTGTGCTTTAAAAGCTCGGACAGCTCTTCCTTTCTCTTCAATTTGAATTTGGTATAATCTTCCAAAATTGACCTACCTCCTTTTGAAAACTATCAATTAATATTAATTAAGTTTTGACAATTATAACATAAGGTATTTTTATTGTCCATGTAATATGCTACTGTGACGGTGTCAAGTTGTTCTTGGTGTTTCCAAGATAAAATATTTAGCTGACATCTTTAAGATTACCCAAAGCATCTAAAGCAACTTTGGTTCCAGAGGTTTTGCCTGAAATCTTGTTGTCGCGC
>Ga0123355_10007190_pt1 | contig 16632 bp, 15 predicted proteins | sample TergutEmb28metaG_3_FD_89872 | JGI IMG/M metagenome (GOLD analysis project Ga0123355, IMG submission 89872) | Embiratermes neotenicus P1 segment gut microbial communities from Petit-Saut dam, French Guiana - Emb289 P1 | ecosystem: Host-associated > Arthropoda: Insects > Digestive system > Gut ...
ATTTACACAACACCGCTCTTAGCCTATTATCTAAGCTACTCTATCCGTACCTGTAGGAAACCCATCTGACGTCTACCGCTAAAAGCGGTGTAACCACTTTTTATAAGGAGGCACAAAATGCATACAGAGAACCGCAAATCCATGCAATGCCCATCGTTCAAAAACATCATGTTTGAAAGCGACCAAACCAAGGGCATAGACCCGCCACCATTTTCTAAGCCCATAACCGGCGAGGTAACCACCCTTCCGCCATTTGAAGATGTACTTAAAACCCCCAACTATTTCGAGTTAGTAGAAACCCGCCGTAGCCTACGCGAATATTCCGGTAAGCCCATGACCCAAGCCGAGCTAGCCTTCATGCTATGGAGCGCACAGGGCGTAAAATCCTACCGCGGCAATGTAGCCACCTTCCGCACAGTACCAAGCGGCGGTGCCAGGCACCCCTTCGAGACCTATATAGCCGTCCAGCACGTAGAAGGGCTAGAACCCGGCTTGTACCGCTATCTACCCCTAGAAAACGTAGGCGAAAAAACCGCCAAGATAGAAAGGCTGGGGAAAATAGAAGATTACACAGAAAAAATAACAGCAATGCTGGCAGGCCAAGCATGGGCCGCAAAAGCCCCGGTAATATTATTCTACAGTTGTATCCCCTACCGCGCAGAGTGGCGTTACGATTCGGCCGCGCACCGTGTAGTGTTAATAGACTTAGGCCATTTGGGGCAGAATGTCATGTTGTCAGCAGTAGCATTAGGGCTGGGAAGCTGTTGCATGGCCGCATATGACCAACAACTATGCGACGAAGTACTAGGCTTCAACGGCTTAGACGAATACACAGTTTACGCTATTTCTGTTGGTGAGGAAGGGTAAAGCAAAACCTTGAGGCTCTGCCCCAATCCCAGGATGCATGGGCGAGCAGTTCCGCGTAGCGTAACGACCAGCCAGGTTGCATGGGCGAGCAGTTCCGCGTAGCGGAACGACCAGCCCCGTAAACTTTTTGAAAAAGTTTAACCAAAAACTTTAAGGAATGTGCATGCGCGCATTCCGGGATGGACATATGTATGAGTAACAATAAAACGACAAAGGAAAATAATAAGCGGCCAAAACGAAGCTTTGGGCGTATCCTGCTTAAGACTTTCGCGGTGATGGTTATTGCTATTATAACCGTGGCGGCCAGTGGGCTTGTTATGTGGCGGCGTACGGTTAGGCCGCCGGAGCCGCCGCCTATTTATGTTACATTGCCCCCGCAAGTGCAACCGCCACGTCCGCCTTCGCGCGCCCCGGCTTTTATTGCGCCCGAGCCTGACCCGGCAGACGAGGATATTCTTGATGCCTTGCCGCCCTTTATAGAGTCTGAATGGGAGCGGAGGGAGCGTTTCTTTACGTTTTTGATATTCGGGCTGGATGAGGGGCAAAATACCGATACTATTATGGTAGCCGGCTTTGATGAGATTGCAGGTCGTGGGTATGTTATTAGCATCCCCCGGGATACCCGCGTGGATGTTCAGCGTAGGGCGCGGAAAATTAACTCCGCATACCCGGCAGGCCGCTTACACGGCGGCGGGCATGAGGGCGGTGTTGAACAGCTTAAACGTGAGGTGCAAACGCTAATAGGCTTTAGGCCGGACTTTTATGTAATGCTGGATATGGATGTTGTGGTAAAGATTATAGATGCCATAGGCGGCGTTGAAATAAACGTTCCCTTCCACATGCGCTACACCCAAGATATCTACCAAGACCTATATATAGACATACCGGCAGGTGTGCAAATCCTTGACGGCGAAAACGCAATGAACTTCGCACGCTTCCGCTATGCAGACCCGGGCTTTAGGTCAATCACAGACTTCACCCGTATGCGGCATCAGCAACAATTACTAACCGCATTGTTTAGGACCATGATAAGGCCGACAAACATAACGCGCATCCCCGAACTTGTGCGCCTAGGTGACGAAATGCTGACTACGGATTTAGAACTGCGCCACCTGGCCTGGTTTGGCCAGCAACTGGCCCTATCCACCAGCCCAGACGCGCTGGAAACCCATACCCTACCCATAAGAGGCAACACCGGGCGCGCACCATGGTATGAGTATCCCGACCCACAAGGCATACTGGATTTGGTTAACCGCACAATAAACCCATTTACCACAGATATTACAATGGATATGTTGAGGATAGCACCGTGACAGACCATCAAATAAAAAGAATGCACGCACTTATAGCGCAGTTAAACGCCGCCTCCCGGGCTTATTACCAAGAGGACCGGGAGATAATGCCCGACAAGGAATACGATGCGCTATATGATGAACTGGTAAAGCTGGAAGCCGAAACCGGCATACAGTTAGCCACAAGCCCCACCGGTAAGGTAGGCTACGAAGTAGTAAGTGCCCTAACAAAAGCCACCCACGAAATCCCTATGCTATCCCTGGACAAAACCAAGGATGTAAGCGCACTTGCAGAATTTTTGGGCGAGCATGAGGGCCTATTATCATGGAAACTTGATGGCCTTGCGCTAGTACTTCGCTACGAAAATGGCCGCCTACAACAGGCTCTAACCCGTGGCAACGGCATTATAGGCGAGGATGTAACACATAATGCCAAAGTATTCGCAAATATCCCCCTAACCGTGCCATTCAAAGAAAAATTCTTCGTGCGCGGCGAGGCGGTAATTACTTTTGCGGATTTCGAGGCAATTAATGCAATCATAAGCACACAAGGCGAACAAGAATACAAAAACCCCCGCAACCTATGCAGTGGCACTGTCCGCCAGCTTAACAGCGAAATAGCGGCCACCAGGCGGGTCTTTTTCTATGCACTAGGCGTAACCCACCGGGATGGCAGGGATGAAACAATAGCCCAACAAGGGGATGACATCATAACCACCCATAGGAGCGGTATCCTGCCACCCGCAGAAGCAGAAGGAAACCAGCATTCAAATGATTTCACCACCAGCAAACTATCCGCGCTAACATGGCTAACCACCCAAGGCTTCGATGTAGTAGGGCATCAACCAGTAACATCCCAAACAATACCCGCCACAGTAGAGAACTTCAAATCCCAAATCCCCACCATGCCAATAGCCACAGACGGCCTGGTACTAACCTACGACAACATAGCATACGGAGAGTCCCTAGGAGCCACATCCAAATTCCCAAGAGACAGCCTAGCCTTCAAATGGGCAGACGAAATATCCGAAACCACCCTACAAGACATAGAGTGGAGCCCCTCCCGCACTGGCCTAATAAATCCGGTAGCCATATTCGAGCCGGTAGAAATAGAAGGCTCTGTAGTAAGCCGCGCAAGCCTGCACAACATAAGCATACTAAAGGGGCTAAAGCTAGGCATAGGAGACCGCATAACCGTATACAAAGCCAACATGATAATCCCGCAAGTAGCAGAAAATCTGACCCAAAGTAGCACTGCCCAAATCCCCACAACCTGCCCGTCATGCGGTGGCGCAACCGAAATAACAATCCAACGCGCAAAAGCCCAGCCAGTCGATGACGAGGAAATAGCCGAAACCCTAATAAACGAAGAAGGCGAAGTGCTAACCTGCCCAAACCCCAACTGCCAAGCAAAGCAAATGCAGGCCCTGGTACACTTCGTAAGCCGCAACGGCCTAAACATCGAAGGCATGTCTGAGCAAACCCTAGAAAAACTACTAACCCACAACCTAATAGAAAACTACGCAGACCTATACACCCTAAGCCGCCACGAAACCGCCATACTATCTATAGACGGCTTCGGTCGCCGCCTATTCGAAAAACTGCAAACCGCCATAGAAAAATCCAAAGACGTAGCCCTACCCAATTTCATATACGCCCTAGGCATACGCCACGTAGGGCTAGCAAACGCTAAGCTATTATGCGCCCACTACAACCACGATTTCGCCCAAATAACAGCCGCCTGTCAAAGCCAGGACTACCAAGAAAACCTGGCAGAGATAAAAGGTTTTGGCGAAGCCATATCCCATAGCCTACACGCCTACTTCACCCACCCACCCAGCCTAGAAATAGCAAACGCCACCCTATCCCATCTAAACCCGCAAGTCGCCCCCGAAACCAACACAACCAACCAACCCCTGGCAGGGCTAACCTTCGTAATAACCGGCGACGTAAACCACTACCCCAACCGCAAAGCCCTGCAAGCCCACATAGAGGGCCAAGGCGGGCGCGTAACCGGCAGTGTAACGGCCAAAACATCATACCTAATAAATAATAACGCAAAATCCGCTTCATCCAAAAATAAAAAAGCCGCCGAACTGGGCGTGCCGGTAATAACAGAAGATGAGTTCATAAAACTTCACATAAAAGGAGACTAACAAAACCATGAGTAAAAAGTACAGAAAGCCAAAACCAACCCGTACCCTTAACAAGCCCGCAAACAAGCCCAAACCAGCGGAAAAGCCAGCCATAAGCATGCAGTGGCTAATAATTGGTGCGGTCGCACTGGTAGCCGTAGTGGCATTTACGCTGGTAATGATTTTTGTTTACGACAACCCAACAGTTGCGCGAGTAAACGGTACCGCTATCCGCCACAACCAGGTAGTGGAAGAAATAAACACCAACGAAGATATTCAAGAAGCGTTGGGTTGGGGCATGGCAAGCTGGGAAGATGCAAAGCAGCATGCCGTATGGATGGTAGCTTTAACACAACTGTATGAAGATTTCGCAAACGACAACGACATTAACATACCAAGAGGCCAGTCATCGGAAGAGATTAGGGATTATGTAACGGACAGGATAATAGGAGATACCCTACATTTCGCTCCTTTCCTAGAGCATTTGCAAAGGGATATGCCAACTGCATTAGGCATAGCAGAGGAAATTTACGCAAGGGCACAAGCGGGCGAAGATTTTGATATGCTAATAGAAACATATGGCGAGGACCCAGGCATGGTAGGTAACCTTGATGGTTACGTGTTCATAGAAGGCGTAATGGTGCAAGAGTTCTTCGAAACCACCCGAAGCCTGGATATAGGCCAAATTAGCGCACCTGTGCAAACAACACACGGCTATCATGTAATATTGCGAGTTGAGCCGGCGGCAGACGCTATGGTTATGGTACCTGGCGGCCAGCAACCGCAACCGCTGGAAACAGACGATGAGATTTTGGGTGCAAAGCATGTTTTAATACAAGCATCAGCGGATACGCTAACAGACAGAAGGCGGCGTGCTGTTGCAACTGGTTTTAATGAAATGATGTTTGGCGCAAACCTGGAGTTTACCGGTGCGCTTGACAATATTAGGGAATAAAAAAGCGGCAAAGCCGCTTTTAACGAAAGATAGCAGATAGCGAACGACTCTAAACCAAGCGGAACTGCGAACGCTTCAACGCAGTTCCCCTCCGGGATGCCGCACGAGACAGGAAACATAGTAATTGAAACAAAAAATTACGTAACAGTTCCCTAGACTATAAATGCGAACCGCTAAAGGCTGGAAGGATGGCAAAATGAGAGAGCAACTTCACATATGGTTTGCATACACTACCATCCTACTATCACTGGCAATGTTAGCCGCATGCAGTAGCAACGAAGCAATAACAGCGCCAATTATAAGCGGCACAGCCACACACAATACAGCTACCACTATAAGCTACGAAAACAAAATAAACGCCCCGCCAAGCAACCGGCAGGGCCTACATATGCATGTCGCGCCCGGTAGCGTCACCCCTACCGGGCTACGCCTATCCATGATAAACAACACCCGCCAAACATACGGGCATGGGGTTATGTTTTGTATAGAGCAGTACGAAAACGGCAGATGGACTCCCGCACCCGCCATAACCGAATATTTCAACTGGATATACCCACTGCTAACCGTACACCCCAACACCACCGTAGAAGAAAACATATCCTGGAAGCATATGCACGGCCAGTTGCCGCCGGGCAAATATCGTATCGTACGCAGTTTCATAGATATCACATATGAGCCGATATGGAGCCTGGAGCGTGAAATAAACCTATACGCAATATTCACAGTGAAAGAAGATAACCAAGCCGCATACCTACAATGGCAATCCCAAGAAGTGCACCACGCCGCCATAGCATATGCCCGCTTAGAAGGGCTTGACTTAGAAATCCTAGAGCACAGCCCCCGTGGGCTAAGCTTCACCCTAACCAACAATAACCCGCATTACAGCTATATAATAGATAAGGTTTTCGTAGGCTGGGATAGCACCTTCCCAGACGGCGGCCCCGGCACCACTGAATATTCCATACACCCAGGTACTACCTCATGGCCCTTTGGCGATAACAAGCTATTGCATCCAGGGGATTATATATCCTCAGAAGTAGACTGGTACTACCGCAGAAGAAACCTAACCCCAAGCTGGCGCAGGCGCAACTACGAGCCGAATATATTTGAGCTGGTGGTAGTGGTAACCATGGACGTAAGTGATGAATATGTATCAACTTTCTCCCGCCACATAATCCCGGGGTTACCACATACAACCCACAGGCTAAGGGCGCAGTTTGATATATAATTTTGAAGAAAAAACAATATATTGGAGGTCGCTATGATTAGAGACAAACTACTTATTGCATTTGACGGAACAAATGCCGCCGGTAAAACTACCTTAATTTACTCGGTAGCATCGCGGCTAAAAGAGCAAGGGGTTAACTGTGAAGTGCTAATAGAACCTGCACGTAACAGCCCTACTGCCGATGCAATTTTGCTGTACAACCAAGGTAGCTTTGACATGCCCGCCCAGTTAGAGCTTTTTGCGATGCATATAGTGCAGTGCGTTAGGGCAACTAAAAACGCAACCATAATTATTTCCGACAGAACGCCAATAAGCACCATGGCATATAACGACATGTTAATAGCAAGCCCAACCAAACACGAAAAAGATTTGATAAACGTAGCGGAATCTTTTACAGATACCTGGACAGCCTACTACGATATTATTTTTTATTGCCAAGATTATTTTGTGTCTACGCAAGAGAACGATAAAATCAGAAAAGGCGATGATGAGTTTCAAAGAACCCTTGATGCCAAAACAAGAGAGTTATACGAAAAGGCTAATGCCAACATGGTATACATCCCCAAAGGGTTATCGCTTGCCGATAGGACTGAGTTTGTTCTTGGTGAGCTAGGGAAATCGCGCAAATTGTAGAACATTAGGTATTTCCAAAAAATGTTCATATGTTAACACTGTTGTACAATCGGTGATTTTAATTTATACTATATTGGGTCGCCGTTAGTGGCCCCAAGTTGTATGCGCTTGTAGCTCAGGGGATAGAGCAACCGCCTCCTAAGCGGTAGGTCGCAGGTTCGATTCCTGCCAAGCGCGAGACAAAACCCCTTGAAAACAGCTAATTCGCTTGTTTTCAAGGGGTTTTGGTTTTTATGGAGTGAAGAATGAATGGGTGAATACAATGAAGATATGCTAGGTTTATGGCTAAGGTAAACGGGTTTTCATGGCCACTGAACAAATGTTTGCATTTTTCCCATATATATGTTAGACTAACAATAAAAAAGGAGCGATACAAATGCCCGGTACATTAACTGCAAAACAGCAAATGATTTTAGACTTTCTTAAAACCGAAATTAGGCAAAACGGCTATCCCCCCACAGTCCGCGAGATATGCGACTCGGTAGGGCTAAGTAGCACCTCCACCGTCCACGCGCATCTGGAAACATTAGAAAGAAAAGGCTATATTCGCCGTTCGCCAACCAAAAACCGTTCCACAGAAATCTTAGAAGAAGACTTCTACGGCAACGCCCGCGAGATGGTAAACGTACCAATAGTAGGCCGCGTAGCGGCAGGCATACCTATATTGGCAGAAGAAAACATAGAAGATACCTTCCCAATACCCATAGACTATGTAAAAAACGACACCTGCTACATGCTACACGTAAAAGGCGACAGCATGATAGACGAAGGTATCTTTGACGGTGACCTAGTGCTGGTACGCCAACAGCACGATGCCAACGATGGCGATATAGTTATAGCCCTAATGGAAGACTCCGCCACAGTAAAAACCTTCTTCCGCGAAGGCGACCAGATTCGCTTAGACCCAGCCAACCAAGATTTCGCGCCTATTTATACACGGGAATGTGATATTTTGGGTAAAGTAATCGGGTTATACCGCAGATACTAAATAAAAAATTAATAAAGCCGATAATGGTTGCTTTTGGCAGTCATTATCGGCTTTTTTGTGGGCTTGTAAACTGTTATAAAATGGGGAATGGCTGTAGTGTTGAAGCCGCATTTGTGATGGTTTCCCGGATGGGAACTGCGTTAAAGCGTTCGCAGTTCCACTGGACTTAGGAACAGCTCGCTACCTTATATCCTTCGTTAAAAGCGGCTACGCCGCTTTTTTACATACTACGGAACAATTGTTTAACACGCTCGTTATTTCAAATGTAGCTGACTTGCGATATACTAGACTTGTTAGCAAATTATTAAGGAGTGACATTATGCGTTGCCACGAAGTGCAGGGCCTTTTTTCGGAAATATATGACGGCATAGCCGAAAATCAAGCCATTCTTGAAAAGCATATACAAGAGTGTCCTACCTGCGCGGCAGAATATAAGGACTATAGCCAGCTTTTAAACGAAATAAGGCAACTACCAATGCCCGAACTACCGGAAGATTTCCATAAAACCATAATGGCCAAAGTACGAGAAACGGTGGTTTTAGAAGGCACTACAAACATCATACCAATACAATCACAACGGCAAAAGGCCGCAAGCCCAAGTAAGTCGCAAAAAAGAATATCGCAAAAAGCATACGCAGCAACAAGGCGTTGGGCCAGCGTTGCGGTGGCGGCCAGCTTACTACTGGTAAGCATGTGGGCGGTACATGTCTTTGACTTGGGTCCGCAAGTTATCATGGATAACGAGATAGAGACTACTGCCTATCAAATGGAATATGCGGAAATATACGAAGAAAGCACTAGCTTTTATATTGCACCAGAATCGGTTACTGAAGAAGAAATGCCAGCCATGGATAGAATGCATATCCCCATAGCTCCCACAGATGAGCATTTAGCCGATTATGACGACAGCAGTGATATACAATGGGCTGAGTATCAGCATGACAATTATGACACTGAATTAAGACATGGAGAACTGGAACCACGCGGCATCATGCCCATACAGCCAACCGCTTTCGAAATAGACATATTCCAAGATGACATCAACCTCCTATATGATGGCGGGCAATTTGCCCCAGGCCCTGGATTATCCAGGGCCTGGGCGATAGCCTTCACAACTGTTGCCGCAGTCTTGGCTATATCTCTAGCTGGTATGCTTTGGAGTATATACCGCAAGAAAGCGACATAGCCGCTTTTAACAAAAGACACCAGATAAGTTTAATAGTTTGTAAGAAAGGCTGAACACATGCCACAAGACGGAACTACCATAAACAGCGTAATGCAAGAAATATCCGCACAAATACTAGGCGGGCGGGTAGATAAAATCACCCAGCCGGAGCCGGATGAAGTAGTAATATCCATAAGAGGGCGCGGTGCAAACCATAAGCTACTGCTAACCGCCCAATCCACCGCGCCAAGGTTGCACTTCACAAGCCAGCAAAAGCAAAGCCCAATGCAAGCACCAATGTTTTGCATGGTGTTAAGAAAGCACCTAAGTGGCGGGCGCATTATGGACATACGCCAGCCCGGCTTTGAGCGTATTATCGAATTTGATATAGAGGCCCTGGACGAAATGGGCGACAAGTCCATCAAAACCCTGCTAATTGAGATAATGGGCAAGCACAGCAATATAATGCTGGTTGCTCCGTCTCCGCCTCGCAATGACGGGGGAGAAATCAATGACGGGCGAAAGGTAATAGACGCTATAAAACACGTTCCCCCCAGTGTAAGCTCTGTAAGGGCAATTCTCCCGGGAGTGCAATACAACCGCCCGCCCACAAGCGGCAAGTCAGACCCGCTAATGGCAGGCGAGCAGTCTTTCTCACAAACCATTTTCAGCGAAAATACAAAAACCCAGCAGGCCCTGTATCAGCGATACACGGGTCTAAGCCCCGTTTTGGCAAGTGAAATTTGCACGCGCGCCGGTATATCCGCCGATAGTCTAACCGAAGAACTAACGCCGGGCGAGCGGCAAAATCTATACAACGCCTTTTCAAATATCTTCGACCAGGTAAAGGCAGGCGAGTTCGCCCCGCATATATATTATGATATCCAAGGCAAAGCAGTAGACCTAACCCCCATACCCTACATCATGTACGCTAATTATTTGCAAGCGGAAGCCTATGACTCGCCATCCGAAATGCAAGAGGCATTCTACGCCAAGCGCGGCGCACAATATCGCACGGGCCAGCGTACATCTGACTTGCGTAAGCTAATAGCCACCCACCAAGAACGCTCCCGCAAAAAAGCACTTATGTATGATAAAACCCTGGCGGAAACCAAAACCAGAGACGAGTTACGCATAAAAGGCGAGCTACTAACCGCATACCTGCACCAAGTAGAAAACGGCGCAGAATCTGTAATCCTAGAGAATTTCTATGACGACAATAACCCCATAGAAATCCCCCTCTCGCCCAACCTAACCCCAACAGAAAATGCCCAGCAATACTTCAAAAAATACAATAAAATGAAGCGTACCTTAGTAGCACTGGCCGAGCAAATAAAGCAGAATAACGAAGATGCCGCGTATCTAGATAGTGTTGCGGTAGCAATGGAAGCCGTACTAACCGAGGCCGACATAGCCGAAATAAGAGCCGAACTAGCCGAGCAGGGCTTCGTAAAGCGCAAATACCTAACCAAGCCCGGCAAAAACAAAAAAGCGCAAAAGCCCGAAAAAACCAAGCCCCTGCGCTTCATCTCCAAAGACGGATACGAAATGTTTGTAGGCAAAAACAACACCCAAAACGACCAGCTGACCCTACGCACCGCAAAAAACCATGATATCTGGCTACACACAAAAGACATAGCCGGTTCTCACGTGCTAATAATAACAAACGGCACCGAGCCGCCCCAGTCCACTATCCTAGAGGCGGCCAACCTAGCCGCCTACTACAGCAAAGGCCGCGAATCCAGCCAGGTGCCGGTAGACTATGTCCAGCGTAGGCATGTGCGCAAGCCAAACGGTGCAAAGCCCGGGTTTGTGATTTATGACCGTCATAAGACAGTGTATGTTACGCCGGTAGAGCCGTAAACTAACAGTGTGAAGTGAAAAATGCATCAAAATACTTCCTCTGCATTCCAGTTGCGGCTTAGCTTGCCATATACAATTAAGTCGTAATATACACCGTTTACATATTCGCCGTCTTGGAGGGTTCCTTCTTTTACAAACCCTAGCCTTTCGGGGATGGCGCGGCTTTTTTTGTTTTCTTTTGCGCAGTTAATGTAGATGCGGTTTAGGTTTAGCTTGTAAAACCCGAGGTTTATAAGTGCGCGCACGCAGTCTGTTACTATGCCGCGGCCTTGGCAGGCTTCTGACAGCCAGTAACCTATCATGCCGCTGTTATTTGGGCTTTTTAGGCCGTGAAGCCCTATGTTGCCTACATACTTGTCGCCTTCAAATATTCCCATGGTGATATCGGTTTTGTTTTCGTATTCTTTTTCCCATATGGCTATTACGTTTTCTGTTATAGATGGTGAATCTGTTCCGTCTACCCATGGTAACCAGGTGCGTAGGTGCTGGCGGTTGCTGTCTACTGCTGTGTATACGCTTGTTGCATCTTGTTTTGTTAGGGTTCTCATTACTAGGTTTTCTCTTACTGATATTTGCATTATGCTCTCCTCCTGTTATTGTGAATTAAATGTGAAACAGCCACCGGATAAGCAGAAGCTAATTCCGAGTTAATTTACAAGTAAATATTATTTCGCGGCCTCTTGTGCGGCTGTTGGGGTGTTTTTCATCCACTGGGTTTGTGGGGCGTGTTTTGTCGTACCATGAATATTCGTCCATAATCGTGAACCCCGCGCTTTCTACTAGGGCGCGTAGCTGGGGGCTGTAGTAGTATTTCATTTGCAGTGGCTCTACCAGCCGTTCGGTTGTGCCGTCTGGGTGGGTTACTTTGTAGGCTAGGTAGGGGTAGATTATTTGGTTTGCCGTGTCTATTTTCTCACGGCATTCGTAGCGGGCTATTTGGATGCCGGTCTCTTCGTGGGTTAGCTCGCCTATGAATATTTCTTCACGGCACCAGGTTTGGTCTAGTGGGTCTTGATTTGGGTTGAATACATTTAGGATAAAAATACCGTCATCTGCTAGGTGGTTGCGTATGCATGATAATGCGCCTTCAATATCTTTTTCGGCTGTTATTAACTGGAATACACGGAAGGGTGCGGTTATTAGCGCGAATTTCCGCCCTAGCTTAAAATCGGCCATGTTGCCGTGGATTACGTCTATCCGCTTGGCCACTTCTGGGGGTTCTTTCGCGACCTTTTCACGGAAGATATCCAGCATTTGATGTGATAAGTCCAGCCCTGTGACTCTAAAGCCGCCCTTTGCCAGTGCCAGCGCTACGCGTCCTGTGCCGCAACCTAGTTCTAATATTTCGCCTTTTTCTCCGTTTTCGCCGCATTGTGTGGTTGCGTACTCGTGATAGAACGGTGCGTCGGGCAGGGGGGCGTTATTGCCGTGCTCTATGTCGTAGAGCCATGCGGTGGTGCGGTAGATGTTTTTTTCTGTCATTGGATTTTCCTCCCTACGTACATAAGATGTTCGGAATAACTTAGGTACTCTTCTCGTTCCCATATGGCTGCGCTGAAGTTTAGCCACATTTCTATTACTTCTGGGCTTTGGGCCAGGATATTTTTCTCGCATGGGCCGGTTATGCCTTCTTGGCCAAAAAAATGTAGTTTTTCTAGTGGGAATTGTGCCATAAAGGGCAATACCTCTTTAATGTCTATGAAATAGGCTTTGGTGAAGGAGGGGCCATTGTAGCTTTTTCCGTCGATGATGCACTGCATGTAGTTCTCGCTGTCTGTGTCTAGGGTGAGGTTGGGTTCATTCTTCATGTAGTAAATCATGCCCCCGAAAATGCTTATGAAGGATATATAAATTATCCCGCCGGGTTTTAATAGTGTAAGTGCCGCGTTTACGGCTTTTGCGCGCTGGCTTTCTTCCAATAGGTGGTACATTGGGCCCATTAGAAGGATGTGGTCGTATTTTTCCTGTGTTAGCTTATCTGCTTCGCATGCATCGCCTGTTATGGTTTTAATGGAGAGCCCTTGCTCGTTAGCTTGGCTTGCGGCGAATTTTGTGTTTTCTGGAGATAAGTCGAAAAGCGTTACATCGCAACCTTTCTTTGCCAGGTATAGGGTGTAGCGTCCTGGGCCGCCGCCTATGTCTAGGACTTTCTGGCCGGGCTTTATATACCGGTCAAGCATACGGCAGGTTAGCAGAAATTCTGGCCTGCCTGCTATGCGGTTCCATTCTTCTTCAACTGAAATGTCGTAATAGTCGCGTACTATTTTTGTGGTTTCGTTCATTGTGGTTTCCTCCTTATTAATAGCCCGTGCACTGCTTTCTACGCAGAAGTTCATTTGCGGTTTTTGCCCAAGGCAAAAAGATTTCCTGTTGCGTTTTGCATTTTCGCAAAAATAAAAGCGGCTAAGGTTTTATATCCTTAGCCGCTTAATGGTTTTTATAAGTATGGTGTTACCCTGCAATCACCTATAAAAAGCAAAACACGACTAAGCCTGTGGAATTATCCGCCGGCTTGGTCGAGTTATGATTACCAAAGTGTTGAGTTAAGTTATGCACGGTGTTTGCCCCTTTTGGGATTGATTTCGCGTACGGTAACATATGGCCGTGAATAAGTCAAGTTTACAAGCTATGGTTTTATCTTCCTGCCCTGCCTAAAGCCGCCACCAAAATCTCATTGCATATAAATACCAGCAAAATAAAGCCAAGTGCCAAAGGAAACAGTGCTTCGTACGAAACAAAATGAAGTATCTGGCTTGTGATAAAGAATAAAACCGCAATGCCGGCACCAAAGGCCGCAAGTTCGTACCCTACTATTTTTGAAAGAATACGGGGCGAAAAGCGGTTAGAGCTATCGCTAACCAGCGTAGGTAGCATTGGCCCAAGGCCAAACCCGGTAAGTGCCATACCCGCTATATTGCCGGTAAAATACAGCACCCCAACCCCGGCAATAGATATAACAACACCTATGCGCACAATGGGAACCTCTTTTAGCCACTTAGCTACCCAGCCAAAAAACATCCGCCCTGCGGTCATGGATATATAATATACAGCTGAAAATGCCGCGACGGTATAGTCAGTTTGTTGCCCGCGGGCGATAAGTGCCGCACCGGTAAAAAACACTAAAGTATAGTCCGTTCCACCCAAAAAGAAAAATGTCAGTATCTCAACGGCTTGATGCCATTTTTTTGTAAGCGTCCGCTTTTCACTATGCATTTGCGTAGCTTTTTCATTGTCCTCTTGTGTGGCTGCGTTAATCCAGATTTTTTTGTACATACTTACAAGCAACATAACTGCCACGGCAAGCAACATGCCTGTTATTGCAAAATATCCCGCACGCCAGCTTAGTACTGCCATCATCTGACCCATGATTATAGGGCTTAGCGAAGCACCGGCCCCCCAAAAGCTGTGCATCCAGTTATTGTGCTTGGCGGTAAAATGTTTAGCCATATAAGAGTTCATACTGGATGCCATAAGGCCCGTGCCAAACCCATAAACCGTTATAGTTGCAAGCACCAGTGCAAAATTAACAGACAAAGCAAGGCCAATAAAGCCTGCGCCCATAATAACAAGGCCCCAAAGGTAAACTGTTTGCAATTTCATATAACGGATTAAGCGGGCCAAAAGCACCCCGGCTAGCGTGTAAGTTACAGAGTAGCCTACCAAAATATAACCAGTATGGGCTGTGGTCATACCTTGGATTTCATCGGCTATCCCGCGCCACGACACGGTAAACGCGCCGTCTGGGAAACCAACTACAAAATAACTTACCAAGATAACGCCCAAGAGCCACACACGGTTTTTTGTAACCGATTTAATCATTATTCTTCTCCTTATACATACCTTCGGCAAATTTCATGGATTTTTCTATAAACTTGTCACTTGCAACGTCAACCCCCAATAACCGCATTGTGTGCTGGATGAATATTAAGCGTTTATGCAGGCTTTCTGCACTACATTCCAGGATAATAGGGTCACACCAGATGCAAAATAACAGGTTAAATAGTTGGGCGCATTCGTCCGGAAATTCTGTTTTAATAGAGCCGTCATGGTTGCCTTCTTTTATTAGCTGGGCAATTATTGGGGATATCTTTTTTGCCCATATTCTTAAATCTTCGATAATTAGGCGGGGGCTTTGGGATATTAGTGCCAGCTTTGATAATGGTTTTTTCTCGGCTTCATCATAAAATTTATTAAGAAGGCTTATGATTTTATCTTTAGCTGTTGGCAGTTCCATTTCAGAAAGCCATTTGTGCATGTCATCGGCCATTTCGTCGTTGTGTTTTTCTAATACGGTAGCTAGGATATCTTCTTTTGACTTGAAGTGGTGGAAGATAGTTCCTTTGGATAGCCCGGCTTCATTTACTATTTCTTGTGTGGTGGTTTTTTCGTAGCCTTTTTCTAGGAAAAGTTGCTCGGAAACGGATAGGATTGTGTTTATTGTTTTTTTTGGGTTGATGGTGCGTGCCATGAGGGTTGTCTCCTTTCGGGAGGGTAGTTATAACTTATTAGACCGCCGGTCGGTCTGGCTGAGATTATCACTTCTTTTTTCTTCTGTCAACATGGCAGTACTATTTATTTGCTTACTCAACACCCAATAATGTATTGATGTAAGCCATGAAGGGTGTAAATAACGCCGTTCTGATAAATTCATCACAAATGGGTTAATTTTGTGGTAAAATTGCTTTACTGGCTGAATAAAGGTAGGCAACATAAACTAAAATGGCGCACTTATGTATCACAATGAATGTGGCACGTGCGAAAAATTCATATTAGGAGTTGTGTATTTTATGGGTACTAAACAACCAAAACAAGTTAAAGGTAGCCCGTACAGTCTTGACAACCCTGTCCGTAAAATCACTGATATTTCATACATTAAAGAGCCAACCGGATATTTATGCGGACAATCGTGTATAGCAATGCTTGCCGGTGTTACTGTTGACGAGATAATTGATGTTATCAAAACAAACAAAGGCACTAGCAAACAAGATTTAAAAAAAGCACTTAACTATTACGGTATACAGTATGCGCCTACTTCAACACGTTTTGACGAAAACATTGCATTGCCAGATTTATGCGTGCTAAGAATGATGGTTAATAAATCAAATGGTGAAGAATATGGTCACTGGGGATTGTATTATAATGGAATATATTACGACCCCGAATTTGGCGTGTTGAATGAATGCCCCCCAGAAGCAAAAATATTTCAGGTATGGGAAATATACGCTTGATGGTCAAGATTATTGTTCGTATTACTTGCACCATTTATAGTGCATGTTATAACAATTTTTGTAAACTAAATGTGAGAGGAACATCTAATTGAAAACTCCTGTAACTACTACCATGAACTTCTACAAAGGTCATAACCCCGCCGTATTAACCACCACCTACGGTAGCCCGCTATATGTATACAACGAAAGCATTTTCCGCCAACGTTGCCGCGATATGATAAGCCTTACAGCCTACCCGCATTTCAAGGTCAACTACGCCATAAAAGCCAACACAAACC
>Ga0123355_10007191_pt1 | contig 16631 bp, 10 predicted proteins | sample TergutEmb28metaG_3_FD_89872 | JGI IMG/M metagenome (GOLD analysis project Ga0123355, IMG submission 89872) | Embiratermes neotenicus P1 segment gut microbial communities from Petit-Saut dam, French Guiana - Emb289 P1 | ecosystem: Host-associated > Arthropoda: Insects > Digestive system > Gut ...
TACTAAGTGACATCTACGTAGTTGGTCTCTTAATCCACATTGAACTACGATGTACGGTCAACCACACATCAAAGTCTAGAGTAATATTCCTACAACAAATCGGAGTCTGTATGAAACATTTACAGAATCACAAGCTTCTGTACTTACAGGTTCCAAAATATTCACTTTATTCAAGAGAAACCGTTATTTCTTAAAAGGTTCATTTCACTACAATTAATTAAATTGAATTTAATTCAATCATTTGAAACCACAACAAAATAATTGTGTAATTGTAGTTTCCTTCAGTAAATTAAACTTTACGAAACTCCCGTTAAAATAGTACCAATGGACAGAGTCGTTATACAAAAGTCGATTAATTCGAGTTCATAATTGCCTCCGTAAGTTCTAATAAAGGAAACTATGAAACTGGCATGGATTTAAATGTTATGACTGGACGTTAATGATTGTAAGTATTGTGATATTACAGTAGTCTTTACACACTATTGTAAATGCATCTCACGGTGGTACTAAGGAAATTATTGTGTCCATAGTTCTTCACTTACTCCATAGCGCAGAGTCCTTCTTGAGAAGCTAACTGGTTTCCAGCTAGTCAAGAAATTCCCCGCATTTCACGGAACCCGAAGCTTCATTACCGCACTCACAAGCGTCCGCCACCTGTCTCTATCCTGGGCCAGCACAATCGAGTCCATAAACTCACATCCCACCTCCTTGAGATCCATCCTAATATTATCCACCCATCTACGCCTAGGTCTCCCCAGTGGTCTCCTTCCTTCCGGTTTCCCCACCAAGACCCTATACACCCCCTCTCCTCAGCCATGCGCGCCACATGCCCAACCCATCTCATTCATAGTTCTTCACTACAGAACTTAATTTTTTTCTCTAAGTAAAATGGTCACATTTCTTCATTTTTGCGAGATTCGTAATTCTCCGCACTCTTTAATTCAAGCTGTGTGTTGTAAGAGTGTCGGTAGTTGCATCGATACAGGCTACTGCACAGGTAACTTATACGGACACTGACTATTGTTTGTGGTTTTTTGGTCCCTCTTGGAAAATTTCTTGGTGTGACGTACATTTCACTTGCATTTTATTATTCATCATCGCCTAATTATTCCACGCTATAGAGCTTGAGTCGCTGACGTCCTTAACCTTTTGGCGCCGGAATTATATTTTTTTTTAATTTTAGCACACTCTGTATATAAAACGTGAATAAAGCAGGAACCAAATGTGTTAGAATTATTAACCAAACTGCATTTTGAAGAGAAAAAAACGGAGAGTATATACTATGTTTAAAATATTCAGTAACTATATTTGTTGAATAAATATATAAAATGCAACTTTTAGAAGTTAGCGGTGCGGTACGACCACTATAGTGGTCGTTAGGCATCAAAGGGTTAATGACACATAAATATGCTACAAATAAATATATATATGTGTGTATGTATATTCACACACACGCACGCACACATTACATGTATTACCTCGATACTTTCGAAATGTGGTGCTGGAGAAAGGTGGAAAAGATAAGCTGGACCGACCGTGTGGAAAATGAAGAAGTATTACGTAAAGTCAAGGGGGAAAAAATATCCTACATAAAATATGAAGAAGGACGGCTAACTGTATTTGTCACATCTTGCGTAGGTACTGCCTGCTATAACACTTTATTGAAGGGCATATAAGAAAGAATAAATTGAAGGTAAGACGAAGAAGAAGACATAAAGAGCTACTGAATGACCTCAAAGAAAGGATAGGACATTGTAAATTGAAAGATGAAACAATAGATCGGATTATGTGGAGAGCTGGCTTTGGAAGGGGCTGTGGACCTGTCGTAAGGCAGACTAGGAAATTAATAAATATTCTACATATGAATATATATATATATGTGTGTATATATATATAGTAAAACTATACGCTACATAAGCATTCTATAGACATGTGTACATACACACACACACACACACACACGCATATGTATACAGGGTGTTTCAGAAGGAATAGTAAATATTTTAGGAGGTGGTAGTATGAGCTATTCCGAGTAAATACGTTCATATAAACAAGTGTCCTGTTTTCAATGTGTGTGTGAAGATACAGCTGTTTGAATTTGGCGCGTGCAGATCTTACTTTTGTTTGTGGGGATGGATGAAAAGAGAAGTCTACAAAGAAAAAGTAAACACAAGAGACGAATTGGTCGCTCGCATTATAAATAGTGCTGCCCTCACAAAGCAAGAACGCCAAGACGACCTCAGGAGAGCTACAAGTACTGTTACCGAGAGGGTTGAAGAGAGCATTGAAGTCGATGGCGGGATTTTTGAACACTTACTTTGAACTGTTGCAGTTTATTGAAATCATTTACATAACCAATAAATGCAATCAATACGTCATTTGTCTTTCCCTTCATACCTTTCGTAAGGCTTGTTATGCGTAACATTCAAACAGCTGTATCTCCACACCCACTGAAAATTAGACACATGTTTATATGAACTTATTTACTCGGAATAGTCCATACTACCACTTCCTAAAATATTTACTATTCCTCCCGAAACACCCTGTATATACCACTCCAATTCAAAAATTACAGGTTCACATCCCATAAGGATAATTTCTACATTGACTAAAAATTTCGTGACTTTTTTTTAGTTTCAAATTCCAAGACCGTGTTTAAATTACACCACAAAGAACTGTTACTGTATTTTATAAACTTCTTCGTTCATTAGAAAAACCATCCACATCTTATCCGACATTTCGAACTACACGAAATGTTAGTTCCATGAGTCGGAGTACTTACTGAAAAACTAATAATGGCTTGGCTAGTTAATACATTTCGCACAATTTGTGGGAACAGAAAGTTCATGAACCCTTTTACAATACACCGCTTTGTGCCCTTATGCAGACACAGATGAGCCAAATCCACAACTTTTTCTTTAAGATTACTCGAAATCCATTCTCAGTCATTTAGTGTTGTTTAACATAAAAACGTAACACAACGTCATAAAGTAAGAGAACCGATTAAGATGTGTACGTTGCATGTAATACTTCGTTTGTTGAAACATTACGTCAGGGCACATTGAAACCGGATTAAACCTGTTTTAACAGTTAAAGTAATTTAATAAACAACGGTCACGCATGAAAACAGGTGTGTGGCCGGAGAATCGAAGCCTGACCACTTTACATTCACTGCTCCAATAATCAACACCTGGCCTGCGATATTATTTCAAAGGCTATAAATTAAATCTCCCCATCCGTTGCAGCAAACCAGTTGTGGCTGTGACAGAAACAACTAATCATCATACGCGCTTCATGTAACTCATCATCATCATCATCATCATCACGATGACTGGGATGATGACTCCTATAGTGTACTGCTACTCTGCATACATTATGAACAGCTTGATCGATTATGAAGCATTTGCATCTCATGTGTATTTTAATTATACTGTGACTCAGCTACTATGTGGGCTATTACAGTGTACAAAAGCACTAATTTCTACGCTGTAACTTGATCAATTAAACAAGAGTACACTACATAACAGCGCGTTTCATGCTTCGTGGTCTCGTGTTCGTGACTCGAAGTCAGAAAACAAAACAGAATCATAAGTTATTTGAAAATGTGGAACATTCAAAATACTTGGCAGTTACAATAATAATCAATTGCAATGTCTGGATTCCTTAGGGGCCCCATCCGAAAAAAAAAACCAAAGATTAAATTAGTGTAGCTCTGTGTATAACGTCACGGCACAATGTAAATCTCATTTCATTTTCTTTAAAATGTCTCCATACCGCTCAAAACGTTAATCGTAGGGACGCTATTCAAAGAAATGATATTTTACTTCCCCTATCTTTGAAATTCTATACACTGCCTCTTTGAGCATTTCCATGTTTACTGTTTACATCTTCCTGAAATTTCATACGGTTTTTTTTTTCTCCTCTTTTAAGCGCGTTCGCAACATTGCGAAAAGTGTGTGTGTTAGCTTCGTCTTCTCCATCCGTCAGCATAAAATTTGACTCTTACACGAAATTTTACATTTGAGGATTGTTCGATAATCTGTCAACAAAGTACAGTTTTGACTAAAATCTAACAAAAATAGTGGGTGCTTTACTTAAGACCGATGTACATTTATGGTAATATCACTCTGAATTCTTCCTAGAATGAAATGAAAAACGTTTAGGCAAAAGTTGTGGAGAAAATAATAACACAGTTTTATCTCCAACAAATCTCTACCCAAAAATCGTACCGTTTATGAAATTATGAAATAAATACAAAATGCATTGTTGAGTTTCCAACTCAACAATGATTAAGCGAACACGCCACAATGTTAGGTTATACATGGATCGCCTAACTTGTCCTTTCAGTCATAAGACCCTACTGTTAATGCATAGTTGGATTCGGAAGTGCTTCAGCTTCCGAGGCTCTGTGCTCGTGCATGAACCTCATTTCATACTATACACCTACAATTTCACAGAATTATAAATTAGCAGGTACACGACTTACACCTGTATGTCCGGAGTCTGTATTGGTATAAAGTTTCTATTTCACAAACCTTATTAGATAAACCTAAAAAAAATTCCTGTGGTCGCCAGTTGCTTTATCAAGCATTAATTTAAAAACAGAATTTACTGGTTAATTAACGAGGCATCTGCATACATAACTCCACATGCTTAACAGCAATGGATCATTAATTACTTCTAATGGCTGCTATATTACTATTATTATTATTATTAGTAATCCAGAATAATAAAGTATAAACAATGGGTAGAATACATTGGTGTGACGTCCAAAACAGGTTTCTTGAAAATCCGTCATCTATGTTCCAAGAGAAACGTCGAAGGTGGTGAATATGCACGAACCAAGAGCGGGATTGTCTTTGAACTCCGCTTGCGAGCTCATTTCTTGTATCAGATTAGGATTCTTGTCATGGCACTAGTAATGTCTGCAGGTTGAACTAATAAACGACCTGTATCTACACTCGTGCTGTTTCGGCAGCATGGGCATGGAAGATCAGACCCACAAAAACATCAATTTTTCGTTTGGAGTACGTGAACAGAAGAGCGAACTGCTGATATCTGAGTATAAAAGCGTAAAATAGGTAAAGTTCACTCTATAATAAGTCACGAAGGCACAGAGTGGGAGCAGATGTATAGTTCTACTCTTTCTTTAACTTCGGCGCTAGATTATATCTGGGTATAGATGGTAGAATATTTTGCACTCTTTTCCTAAGGAAACTGAGTCCGAGCGTGTGGACTGTAACTGTCTACCTCAGGGCACCGTCCAGTGGTCGGTTTTTGTAAACGCGATAACGAACTTATTATAACGAACATTATTGGGATCCCAATTAATGTTTACAAAATGTGAAATGATATCTTGTTTGACAAACCTAATATAGATAAGAATGTCTTAATACAATTCTTAAAAATCTATAACCGGGTATTACAAATACTATCCGGTTTTTTATTACGAATCAGGATTGTAAATAGACTATTTATGTGCATCCGTGTGGTAATTGTTAACATCGATGCGCATCCATTATTTTGCTTGAGATCTTATAGTACTACACATGTATAACTGGCAATCTCGATGATTACGAAGTAGGCCTGATGATGACACTATAAGAGTCGAAATATGTAGCCAACTTGTATAATAAATTGATGCGTGACGTATATTGTTTTATTATCTTAATACTTCATAACACATCAGGATGACTTCGATCAAACTTGTGCAAGACTTAGTAAAAGTGAGTGAAACCTAAATGAGAATAAAAAATCTTTGGTCTCATCTTTATGCAATTAAAAACACTTTAGCAAGCTTAATTGACACAGTTTATTAGTAACGTTATTTACTTTTTCGATGAGACGGAAATTAATGAGCCGCTGCCACTGAAACACGCTTAGCTGATGCGTACGTCATTATCCGACGTGTATGGCAAACTGCGTTGGCAAACCAGTCCACTTCTGTTAACAATGTTACAAACTATGTCATGATTATTTTGGACCATTTATGATATATGGCTTACAGGACCTTTTTTTTTTCTCTCTCTCTCTACTCTTCCATTCGTGCACAGGGCCAGCTAGAGAGCCCCACGCTATCCATCACAGCAGCACCACTCCGCTTCATTTCAAGCACTGTCCTCTCCAAAGACCTGTGTATGAAAGATGGCGTGCCGTTTTTGTGTCTCTTTTTTATTTTAAATATATTTTAAGCTGCTATGTCGACTTGAAGTTTGACAAATGAGTTTCCACCCTACCACGCTCCTCGAAAAAGGATCACAAATGTTTTTCTTCTCTCTATTTTCACAACTAGCTCTATACAAGTCAAATATATAAAAGATCGGACGGTTTTTCAATTTCTTGCTGTTCTCCTTTTTTAAAACCTGTTAAAATGATAGTGAAATATCAGATCATAGCTATATAGACAGGCTACACTATGAAAAATGAAGTTATTTTAATTTGCGAACTTCCAAACGTACGTACGTCTCTATTTTTCAAGCTAACATATTAGCGCGCTGTGCGTATCATGCATTATTTATACGATGTCGTATACTGCCTCAGCGACAGTCCCCTCTGACAGTAAATGGTCTTAAAAGAAACTAAAATCCTACGCACTACCAGTATTCCTACACAATAAATAGATTCTTCATTTTTAAACAAATTTCTTACAGAGCGTGGACACTTACAGATTAGGGATAGTTAACTCTTATCAGTTTGCCTTACCTAGTGATTCCTTCAGCATCAATCAACCAAGGAATATGTTTTTCACTTGCTCTGATTCATTTATTACTGAACCGTTCAATGACACTGAGTTTTAAATTTCGACATACTGCCCAGGACATGGGGTTTTTAATTTATAATAACGCTAAATGTATTATCTACCGTAGTGCTGATAAGTCCTTAGACCGACCAGGAAAGAAACAAGCTCGGAAGCATGTCAGGGAGGCGCGCGATTTCAACAACATCGAGCCGCGAGCTGTCATCAAGATATTTTTCCTGCATGACAAGGCGCCGAAGGAAATTTAAGCCATTCTGACAGAAACATTAGCTTGTTTCCTTCCTGCGCGAGCTAAGGACTTATCAGCATCCGTGTATAGTAACGTTCACCGGGGCCAGCAACAAGTTAGGAATTAAACGACCGTACATTGCACCGAGGACGGCATTAATTTGTTGAAGTCAACTGACACCCACTGCTTTCTGCAACTGTCAGATTACTGCCCCCTGCACAACTGGAACACGCCGGTTCGACTTTATTTCTGATTGATTATTATGTTGTTTATTTTCTCTTCAAATCACGACATCTACGTAACTGTATGGCTAACGGTCCTTCACAATAAACCGTGAGGGTTTGATCGGGACATGTACCTGCTTTCATAGGACTCGAATTGTTTACTGCACCACTGGTCACTTTAATTCAGTCCACATTCAACCACGTTTTTGTTATACTCTTCACTCGTTATATCCCTTTTACGCGCCCACTTTATCCAGTTGATTTATTTTCTTCAAATGTTACTATGAAACTTATGTTTACGAATTTCTCATCTCTGCTATCTGTGCCAGACACCCCGCCCTGTTGCTACCATCATTCTCATAATGTATGTTGAAAAGTACAAATTACGAAGCTTCTCATTATGTAGTCTACCCCAGTTTGTTATTAATTCCTCTCCTTCCTTTCCATCTACTCCCTGCTAACACCTTCATTCTGGCACTCTATCCGTTCCTTAGGGCAACGGACCAACTCCTACTTTCTCATAAAGCAAGAGGTAAAATTGTAGATTTACTTATAATCTAAAAACACATTAATATCTCCAAAAATATTCTGATGAGCCTGCTTCGAATGTAAACAAGGAAACTATTGCAAAGGGCCAACTGAAGTGCGATCAGTAGATGAACACTGTCAAAAGATTCAACTTGACAGTTCAGTTCTCTCTAAGAAGTCTGCAATACTACTTGCGTTTCTCAAAATACTGCCGTAAAAACACTGCAAAAATTTATCGCAAATCGTTTCCCAGAAGTCGACGCAATATGTTGGTACCAAAACCTGAATGAATTAAGAACTAAGACGCGAGCACGTAATTAATGAGACAGGTGGGAACCTCCTGCTGGGATGCTGCTCAGTAATTACGTTGCAATCAACAGATTAGCTACACGACATTCCCAGTACACGGAGCAATCAAAAACTGCTTCAAAAGCACACACAGCTTGGCTTTCCATTCACAGTGTAATAACATACCTCAAGCTGACAAATATTTCCGCTATGATTGAAATGTTACTTATGATAAAGAAATAATAATTACATAAAAATTAAAAATTAGTTTAAGACTGAACGTTTGGCTTTCACTGACCCAGTATTTTTAATATGGAAACAAATACGTTTCTGAAACTGGTTCTTCTTCCTTTCTGAGGTGGAGAGAACATGATGAAATTGACACTCCGTTTTACCTGTACGTAGTGTTCACTTATCCTGGAAACAAAAAAAAATATGGCCAAGAAGGTGTATGGGAGCGACAGGTTGCAAATCCACTTGTTCTCAATTTAGACACCTGATGAAGGCAGCGGTCCAGTTGACGGCCCTGCCGCTGTATCCCCGGGGGAAAAAAATCGTCGGTACAAATTGAGTAGGGGATGGGTGCGATCCAGAGCTCTTTTGGACTTCCTGGACAAGAGGAAAATTCACTTCCCTGCCGGATATGGAAACGCGATTCCTCAGTCGTTCAGCCTGTAGCCGACTGAGATATCCCAGCAACTAAAACGTAACGCATATATATATATATGTTCTTTGGGTCAATGCCTGATAGTGTATATCAGTTTCATTGACGGAGTTGCCTAGAATATGCCCTTTTAGGCGCCATCTCATCTCTACAGGACACCAAGCCCAATAAATTCTTTCAGTCGTACGTCTTCCTGCACGCACGTAAAAACCCGAAACTAATGACATTTATAAAATATTATACTGTAAAATACTATGAAACTTAGTTGAGACATTTCAGTTTTCAATTAAACTCGGCAATTTTAACACCCACTTCACCTCGACATGTTTATGTGTTTCTGCTGGCAAATCGGGGGTAATTTACTGCATAGTAATTGAAGAGAAGGTGTAGAGGGGAATAAAGTGCACATTTCGTGTTAAATTTATTTGTTTTATATGGTGATTGCTTTCGAAATAATTAGAGAGAAATGCTGGTATGTGTGTATTTCCGAAATTTTAGGGCAATCAGACTCAATGACGGTCTTATGCAACATTCGCCCATCGCGACATTTGAAAAACAAGAAAGTCTTCATTGCTTTCAGATTAAATTGAATTTTTTAACCTCTGAGTTTAGATCTATTAGAATACAAATGTGATATTTATTGACTTGCTGAGCATATGAGATAATTAATTTGTCTTCCACATGTAATCAGAAATACTGATTCCGTTTTATAGGCCTCTGACAATGGTACGACTTAGTGAAAAAAAAATATATATATATTCTTCTTTTGACTTTCTCCATTGTCTTAATTCTTAAAGAAGTACGACATTTCGGAAGCCGAATCTGCTTCCGTCTTCAGGTGAAATCAGAAGAAGCACCTAATGTGGTGGACGCCTTACAAGAACTACTTTCAATCACGGGGCACCAAAGTCATATAGAGGTAAAGTTAAAGTGATCTCTTTACAGGCCCCATGTGGCCCAGAGGGTAGGTAGAGGTATAGCTCTACTCTTCCATGACTGCGGCACTAGAAGGGGGTGAGTGGTCAGCAGCACGTCCCGGTCGCACTTTACCCTCGGGAAAGAACCGGTAACCATTTTACAGGCGGCTGGGTGGGCCCAATGGCCGGTCTGGACGAAAGGAAAATCTCGTCCCCACCGGGATTCTATCCCGGACCGTCCAGTCCGTAGTCAGTCGCTATACCGACTGAGCTACCCGGCCCATACCACTCCTTTAAATATGACTAATGCGAATGCGTCCACCATTTTAGGCACTTCCCGTTTCAGCCGAAGAAGGAAGCATTTGAGGCGTCCAAGACCTCATAATACGTTAAGAATTAAAGAGACGGACGACGTCTTAAAAAAGATTTTTTCATGAAATCAATATTGATTGTTTATTTATGCTCCTTGGTTTGCGTGTCAACTCACGGTTAGTAACTTCGTGTGAATTTGATGTAGAACGAAGGTTTACTTTTAACTAGTCAATTCTATTTCCACGGATAACTTCTAGGTGTACACTCTTCACATTTACAGTGTTCATGCACACACAATTAACCCTAGTGGGCTTGGAATTCAGTCAAATAATATACATAAATAAACTGAGTTGCAGCCCCACAGAGAACGTCTTGCATCGAAAAAGAAGAACCAGTTAATGCGGTTTAAGAAAATTATCGATTTTATACCTAAAATTACAAAAACACGCAGGCCTAATATGGGTATATAGCCTGTGGGTAAAATTCAGATTTTTTAAATATTAAAGCAGATGGTATACAGTAACAACCATGCTTTAAAACCGTTATTGATCTATCTTTTTCAGCTAAGGGCACTTGACAATGGATAAATTAGAGGCGTAATGCGCTATTTATTAGAGCTGCAGTAACTCATGCAGCAATTCACGTGCGCAGATCTATTGAAAGGCAATGAGTGTGACATAGAGGGCTGCAGCTTCTAAACCAAAATAAATTTGTCACATGCAGTACGCCAATTTCTGATAACATCGATCCAAATATATTACACCACCGTTTTTGCCCAATAAGTATAGGTCCTCTACTTTGTTCGGGTTTTCACATAACTTAGAAAATCCGGAAAAGAGCTTAGTCTTCTTCTTAGTACGGCTCTACAATTCTTATTGCAGAGTTTTGGCCTTCCCAACCACTTCCTTCCATCTTCTTCTATCCTGTAAAAGGGTCTTCCAATTAGGCACATTTAACCCCTGTATATCTTTTTTAACATCATCCTCCCAGTGTATCTTTAGTCTTCCCGTTGGCCTCTTGGAAATGGTTTTCCAGGAGTGTATTGCTTTGACCATTCTTGTTTCTTGCATTCTTTCTATATGATCATACCATCCTAACCTTTGCGCCCTGGCGAAATTTATTATGTTCTTATGTTTTATTAGTGTATCCAAGGAAAAGACTTTAGTGCTTCACGTATTTTCGTTAAAATGGAAGTTTTAGAAACAGAGAAGTATTTGACAACATAATTTTGGGAATTTTTCTGTACGATAATTGGTGTTCTCACAGCGAAACTGCTGAATGTTCAAGTATTGTGGGATATTATGCGGTGTGGAGTGGCAAACTGCTACCGACTTTTCAAGGAAGCGTATTTCTACATGAAGGACTCTTCTATGACTACATTACCTTGAAGATAAAGATACGAAGGCCTGTCGAAACGTCGGTATAGATTTACCAGTCGACATAGAATAACGTCCCGGATGACCTGAAGCTTCAATTTGTCTCTGCTTTACTGCCCTGACATAAACATAGGTAAAACCTTCAAACAAAGCGCTTTTAGTCTTTCTTCCATTTATGTGTACTAACAAGCAAGTTTTAATAAATCGGTAAATGCGCAAATTTTGCTTATTTTTCCTTATAGTTTTTCAAACACATTTACACTCGTCCTCTTTCTGCACGTAAAACAGGTTTCGAATGCACAGGCACTGATGGAGAAAACTACGAACTAATAACAATGTTTGGTGCCTATGTGACCAACAAGGAACAAGAAATGGCTTTCGAATTATTTGGCAAACACCTCTAATGTAATTTGCCACGGTGTCGAAGTAAAACGCCATGAAGGTTAATGGGAAATTGACATAGAGCTCCGCGCCCTCCTGACTCCAGTGTTAGATGAGATATATAGTGTAAGTTGTAAGGTACGGAAACTTTGCCAGCTGGGAAGTGCTCCGGGTACCACCTGGAGAGCAGACTGGGTCGACCTCTGAATCAATATGTATATTTGTCCATTTGAGTCACGTTCGTTCTCTCCCAGAATAAACACTTTTAAATACTGTAATATAATAACTTTGTTTTCATGCAAATAAAAATAAATGGTGGTAATAAAAGGAGAGACAAGTCACCGTGTTACGTGATCATAACATATAACAATTCTGTGTTTGTAATACTATAACATGGTGAAACGACAGATGCGCTTATGCTTTTTCACTACTGCCTTTGTTTTAAAGACTTCTTGCAGTGTGACTCTAACTCACAGGATATGGAAACGGCTCTACAGGTTGCTCTAAAATAGTTTTACTGCAGCTGCACGATGTAGGATGACTTTTCTTTATCTTAATTACGAATGCATGTTAAGAGTCGGTCACTGACAGACGTGACGTCTGATACCTACGTTCACAGGCGTTGCATCAATATTAAACACTAATAACCAAGCGAGTTACAACAGCACTACATCGAATCCCGCATAGATATATTCCGTCACTTGTTAAGTGACTTATATAATGATACTGTCAACTACTAAGATTATACGAGCATCGGCGTTCGATATGGCGAATTGGCGAAATGATGCCGACCGTGAAGCTGAGAAGTGAAGAGAAACCCCGTCACAGTGACAGGCCGTTGACTAAATGCTGAAACGATTGCATGGCCTTCTCCTATTCCGTTTAAAATTTTCTTCGGACATGTCAGGATTTTGCCTTAAAATGTTTCATGGGTCATCCATTTCTCGTCCTTTCTAAATCTCCAAACCAATCTGCCTTCAGACTCTACAACAAACCTCAACACTGACATAAATCTAAGAAACAATAATCAATGAATCATTTTCCTCGGCATCTACAGACTGTACCACGAATTTTGCCACAGAAGCTACTCAATTCATTATTCTTCAATCGGTCTAGCAAACAATGGTATATAGACTAATCTAAGCGAAAGAAAGCATCGCGAAATAAACCAAGAATACAAGATATTCGAATCGAAGTTACATAATATTAGTACATGATATAGCGTAACAGAATAACAGAATCGGCGATAAAATAGGATCAGGTTTCTGTTACACGAACTCTTCGTTTACACCCATAAATCATAATTGCCAACTAAGCATTTTTTACACCCTGTAAGACCTGCAGAGCTGGCCTACCTAATATTCGCAAGGTCACTGTGCATTACGACATCAAAAGCGCATTTAAATTATGATTATTTTATTGTGGACGATGAATTGTACCTGTCAGAATAAGAAGCTAGATTGTTTCGTCTGTTCGTGACAGCTAATTACGGCCTGTCGGCCTTCTTGCGAAAACGAAATCAAAACTGAAATCATACGGTCAATAGGTATCAGCCATTTTAATAATTGCATGGCAATTCATAAGCGTTATAATGTAGGCCCATTGATATATATTCAGTGCTGACTCCTTCACCATATGGGGTTTCTTGACGTTTAAATTATAGGCAACTTTTAACAGCTACATACATGTAGGAAAGCGTTTTTGAGAAGTGCACGAAGTGATGCATATGAAAGTGTTCGTGGAGCTGTTCCTCCATTCTTCCATATGCCGCCATGGTAAATTTAGACAAAGCAAACTATAACTCTGTATCTTACAACAATTTCCAGACGAAAGTTATCAAATCAAAAACTTTTTCACGGTATTAAACACATCATTGTTCTCATTAATAATATTTTATTTTACGCATGGTATTTAAAAATAAGGAAATAAACAGGGTTTGGTAGAACATTAAAGAGAATATCAAAATCACAGCTAAAGAGAGTCTAGGTCTGTACGAAATGAAGTCACATAAACCATGGTTTTATGAAGAATGTTTAGGATTTTTAGACCAAAGGAAACATGAAGCAATAGTTACAGGATCCTAACCAAAGCTATGCAAATAATCCAAACAATGCAAAACGTGGAGTTGGTAGACATTTCAGGAATAAGAGGAAGGAATGTCTGAAAACTAAAATTGATGAACATGAAAATAAGAGTAATATAATGATGTCAGAAACCTGCATAGGGACATCAGTGATTTAAAGATAAGTTACAAGCCCATAACTATTATAATACGGGAGGAGTTAAGTGATTTGGTTACAGACTCCAACAGTATTTTGGCTTGGTGGAGGAAATATTTCTCTCAGCTGGTCAATGTACATGGGGTTAGTGATCTTAGGCAGAGAGAAATACACACAGCAGAATCACTAGTGCCTGAGCCGAGTGCGTTTGAGGTTGAGATGGCTATTGAAAAGCCAAAAATACACAAATCACCAGGTATTGCTCAAATCCCAGTACAACTGATTAAAGCATGGGGGAGAACAAATCTCTCTCAGATACATAAACTTCTTAATTCAATGTGGAATAAGCAGGAATTGCCTGAGGAGTGAAAGGAGTCGGTCATTTTACCTGTTTAAAAGAAAGGTGATAAAGCAGATTGTAGTAATTTTAGAGCCGTATCACTTTTGTTAACTACGTACAAAATTTTATCCAACATCCTGCTTTCAATGTTAATTCCATTTTCATAGGAAATTACTGGGGATCATCAATGTGGATTTAGACGTAACAGATCAACTACTGATCATTCATCAAATACTTGAGAAGAAATGGGAATACAATGAAGAAGTGCATCAGCTAACTATAAACTCCAGAAAAGCCTATGATTCAGTTAGGAAGGAGGTTTTGTATAATATTACAATTGAGCTTGGTATCCCCATGAAACCTGTAAGGTTAATAAAAATGTGTCTGAATGACAACCTGTTAGCAGAGTCCGGGTAGGCTAGATTTGTCTGACATGTTTCCTATTAGGAATGGTTTGAAACAAGAAGATGCATTAACGCCATTGCTTTTCAACTTTGCTTTAGAGTATGACCTTAGGAAGGTTCAGGTAAATCAGGTTGGCTTGAAATTAAATGGTGCACATCAGCTTTTGGGCTATGCTGATGATTTTAATATATGGGGAGGAAGCGTACGTACTACAAAAGAACACACAAATTTTAGTAGTAGTTGCTACTAAAGAGACTGGACTAGACGTAAATGCTGATAAAACTAAGTAAATGGTCATGTCTCGAGATCAGATTGCAGGACGAAATCACAATATGAGATTGATAACAGTTCCTTTGAAAGGGTGGAAGAGTTCAGATATTAGGGAACAGACTTAACGAATCAAAATTCCATTCAGGATGAAAGTAAGAACAGTATGAAGTCAAGAAATGCTTGCTATCATTCGGTGCACAATCTTTTGTTCTCCAATTTGTTATCCGAAAATTTAAAGATTCAGATACACAGAATTATAATTTTGCCTGTTATTTTGTGTGGGTTGAAACTTGGTCGCTCATATTGAGAGAAGATCTCAGGCTGGGGGTGTTTGAGAATAGGATGTTGAGGAGAATATTTGGGCCTAAGTGGGAAGAGGTAATGTGGAGCTTAATGATCTGTATTTTTCAGCCAATATTTTTCGGGTGATCAAATTGATAAGAATGAGATGGATGGGGCGTGTAGCACGTATGGGGTAGAGCAGAGGTGTATACAGGGTTTTGGTGGTGAAATCTAAGGGAAATAGACCACTTGGAAAAACCAGGCGTAGATGGGAGGATAATATTAAGATGTATCTTCAGAAAGTGGTATTTGTGAATGCAGTAATGAAATTTCTCCTTCCGTAAATGCAGGGAATTCTTTGACTAAATGAGAACCGAGTAGCTTCTCAAGAAGTACTCTGCTTCATGGAGTAAGTAAGTAAGTAGGTAAGTACGTAAGTATGTAAATTTTTACGTTTGTATTTAGTCTAAGCGTTAGATGCAAAACGTAGCAAGATAAATCAGAGTCGCCACAAATTGTAATAAATAGCAATTTACATTTATTTTTTTTTTATAATATGTGGGTTAAGCAATAAAAGTGGGTCTTGCAAATGGCATGCGTGCTTCAGCAGGATAAATACTGCAGCAGATTATATCGTGAGAAATAACAACAATGAAATACGATCTAGCGTGTGTGACGAAATGGTCCTGCCAGATGGACGACAACGGCCGGTTTGAGTTCACGGCTCTGTATACGAGTAGTTAAGTCGCCACGATTTAGTGCATATTTCAATAACGTTTACATGTCACGTGATCTCCTGCAACTGCGTCATCATGATTCATCATTATCACATCTGAATCTATCTAAACATGTACTTCAGCCATTTTAAACAATCCATGACCGTGCATTCAGCAATTAAGTACTGTAACAAAACCAACAAATGCACATCGATGTGTAAGATTATCTGGTGTTATAAACGGAGTATTCCTTCTAGATTTTTCGGCCACTCTTGTGGCCATCCTCAGGGAGGTGTGTTACAAAGGATGGATATTACAAGATATTGCAAAAGCTTGTGAACCAATACACCAATGTGCATTTCACGTGCTCACTGGGGGAATAAATTTTGTAATATCTTGTAATATCCATCCTTTGTAAAGCACCTCGTACACTTTTGTGTATTTATGTGCGTTTATTGTTATCGTTACCATGTGTAAGCAACTCCTAATTTTCTTTTCGACTGGTAAAGAGGGTCTGTTTTTAAGGCTGTAATTGGAAATACGTGGTTAATTACATTCGTATACTTATGTACATACGTACGTACGTACTTACACACATACATACATACATACATAAATACATACATACGTACACACATACATACATACATACATACATACATACATACATACATACATACATACATACATACATACATACATACATACATACATACATACATA
>Ga0123355_10007192_pt1 | contig 16631 bp, 15 predicted proteins | sample TergutEmb28metaG_3_FD_89872 | JGI IMG/M metagenome (GOLD analysis project Ga0123355, IMG submission 89872) | Embiratermes neotenicus P1 segment gut microbial communities from Petit-Saut dam, French Guiana - Emb289 P1 | ecosystem: Host-associated > Arthropoda: Insects > Digestive system > Gut ...
TGGATAAGGATGTGGTGGATTGCTTGATTAGCCGCATACTTATTCATGGGGATAGGGATGTTGAGATTGTGTGGAATGACAGTGTTGGTTGATATGTAGGGAACTAAAAACACGCATGGGTTATTGTTTGGCCCATGCGTGTTTTACCTAAATTTCTTGTTTGAAAATTGTTGGTTCTTAGTTGACACATGCGTGGGTTTGGATCAATATGTACGGGTGCTGCACCAAGATGGAAGCAGTAATGGAATAAATTTTTCTGATTACACCGTTGTCCATTTTGCGCTACAGGTTTGCCCGATGGAATGTGTTTTTACGCATGTTGAAAACAGTGTCAGCCCTGGCACAAAGTTGCTGGTTCGTAGGCCAAAATCGCGCCTTGGAATGTTCTATAGCCGTGTGTCTAGTCGTATTTATAGGGAATTATTTAGTCTCTGCCCTATAACTATACACAGGAAGGCAAGGAATATAGGTAGTACGGTACTATATATAAAGCAGGAGTTGGCGCATGTATAGTTAGAGCTTTTTATCAACCGCCAGCTTCCCGAGTTCTTCTACTAGCATGGGCTCGTTTATTTTGATATATGTCCCTTTTACCCCAAGTGACCGGGTTTCAATTAGCCCTGCGGCCTCTAGCTTTTTTAGTGCGGTTACAACGATTGAGCGGGTAAAGCCAAGCTTATCTGCGACATGCCCGGCAATAAGAAGCCCGTCTAGGCCGCCTAATGCCTGGGAGATGTAAATCGCTGCCTCTAGTTCGGAAAAACTAAGGGCATTGATGGCCTCCCGTACTTGATTGGCCTGTTGGCGGTGTTGCGAATGGGCTTGTTTTTCGTGATGACATAGCTGAACTACACAAATCGCGCGAGATATTTCCAGCATTTGTTCTTCCAGTATTGTGAAGGGTGAGTTGCTACTGATTGTTAGATGCCCCAGGTGGGATTCATTGGCGATGATTGGACGCTGTATGTAATGTGGCGGGTCCTTGGGCCGTTCTCCGCTAAGTGGCAAGGACTCGGCAATGACTGTGCCATTTATGGCGGTTAGGCTTACCCATGCGCCTGTGTGGCTTACGATTAAATCAAAAAGCCCAACCAACCAACTGTCTTCGTGGGTCGACATAAGCAATTGGTTAAGCTGGGCTATAAATGTATCCATTGTTTAATCCCTCGTCTATTCAAGCCTTCATTGGCATACGTGAATAATGCCTAAACAGTTGGCATGAAAGTGATTAGTCTTCCTCTGGCTTCTCTGGTGCCTCGGTGGCATATGCGCAGGCCGAGCAGGCGATTACGCGCTTTTTACGGCCTTTCTCTACTAGGTACGCACCGCACTCTGGGCAAGCCTCGCCGGTGGGTAGGTTCCAGGAGATAAACTCGCATTCTGGGTTGGTTTCGCAGCCGTAGTAAATGCGGCCTTTTTTGGATTTTTTCACTACTACCTTGTTGCTGCAAAGTGGACAAGCTACCCCTGCGTCTTCGAATATTGGCTTTGCGTTACGGCAATCTGGGAAACCTGGGCAGGCTAGAAACTTACCAAACCGGCCAAATTTGATGACCATGTTTTTGCCGCAATGTTCGCATAGGATGTCGGTCTCTTCGTCTTTGACCTCTATTTCGCCAATTTGTTCTTCCGCTTCATTGATTTTTTCTTCCAAGGGTGGATAGAAGCCTCTTACAATATGCTTCCAATCTAGTTCGCCATGCTCTACTCTGTCTAAGTCATCTTCCATGCGGGCGGTAAAGTCTGCGTCTACTATGTCTTGGAAGTAGTCGCCCATGATTTCATTGATAATCTCTCCAAGTTCTGTTGGATAAAGAACCTTGTTTTCCTTGGTTACATAGTAGCGGTTCATTAGTGTTGTGATTGTTTGGGCAAAGGTGCCTGGGCGGCCTATGCCTAGGTCTTCCATTGTGCGCACCATGCTGCCTTCTGAAAATCTTGGGGGTGGCTGGGTAAAGTGCTGGGTAGGCTCGAAGGAGTCGGCTGTTAGCTTGTCACCTTTGACTAGAAGCGGGATTTTTACGTCTTTTTCGGCGTCTTCGTTTTTGCTGTATACGGCAAGATATCCGTCAAATTTTAGTACAGAGCCGCTGGATCTAAATACTACATCGTTTGCGCCAATTTTTACAGAGAGGGTGTCGTATACTGCCGGTGTCATTTGGCTGCCTACAAACCGTTCCCATATTAGTTTGTACACTTTATATTGCTCGGCAGAAAGGGATGCCTTTACTAACTCGGGTAGGCGCGCGACGCTTGTTGGGCGTATTGCTTCGTGTGCGTCTTGGCTGCGGCCCCGGGTTTTGTATACGGGTCTTTCGTCGGGAAGGTATTCATTGCCGTGCTTGTCCAAAATAAAGCCTTTTGCGTCTTCGTATGCCTCGTCTGAAACCCTTGTGGAGTCTGTACGGATATAGGAAATTAGCCCGACGGTGCCTTCGCCCGCAATGTCCATACCTTCGTATAGGTGCTGGGCGATTCGCATCGTTTTGCTGGTGGCATAGCCAAAAAGCTTTGATGCCTCTTGTTGTAATGTGCTGGTGGTAAAGGGCGCGGCGGGTTTTTTTGTGCGGGTGCTTTGCTTTACTTCTTGTACTATGAAGGGTGCGTTTTTAGCGGCTTTTATCACTGCCTGGGCGTCTTCACCGGTTTTTAGTTCTTTTTTATTGTTGTCGTTGGCTACATATCTGGCTGTGAGTTTGGTGTTTTTATCATTTTTATCTTTTTTGTCATGGGATAGGTTTACCTCCAGATTCCAGTATTCTTCTGGGATAAACTGCTCGATTTCTTCTTCCCGGTCGCAGATTAGTTTAAGCACAACGGACTGCACGCGCCCGGCACTTGTGCCTTTGCGCACTTTTTTCCAAAGTAGGGGGCTTATGCGATAGCCTACGATACGGTCAAGTACACGCCGTGCTTGTTGGGCGTCTACTAGGTTCATGTCAATTGGGCGTGCCTCTTTTAGGGCTTTTTTTACTGCGGCCTTTGTAATTTCGTTAAATGTTATGCGCTCGGTATCTTTTTCGTCCAGTTTTAGTGCGTGGACTAGATGCCAGCTTATTGCCTCGCCTTCGCGGTCGGGGTCAGTTGCTAGGTATATTTTTTTTGCCGCTTTTACTTCTTTGCGCAAAGTGGCAAGGATATCCCCTTTGCCCCTTATTGTGATGTACTTTGGCTCGTAGTCATTGGTGATATCAACGCCAAACTGGCTTTTTGGCAGGTCGCGTATATGGCCAACGCAGGCTTCGATTTTATAGTTGGAGCCTAGGATTTTTTTGATGGTTTTTGCCTTTGATGGGGACTCGAGTATTACTAGATTTTTTGCCATTGGTATTCCTCGCTTTTTGTACCTGTGTTTTAGATTTTTATATTTCGTTTAAATTTTTATATCTCGTTTTAAATTTTTATATATCTTGCGCCGGGTAGTTTCTTTATTAGACTCTTTAATTCTAGGGTTGTACACATGTAGTGCAGGGTTGGGGCTGTTAGGCTTGTTGCTAAAACAAGCTTGTCAAAACTTACCGGGTCAAAAGTCAAGCTATCATATACCAGTTTTTCCTCGGGTGCAAGAGAGTTTACTACGTCATCACGTGCTTTTTTGGATGCAGTGCTACCGTGGACGTACTGATTGCTGATATATCCTGTGTCGATTTTCTCTGAAATGCGAAGTGCGAAAAGCACGTCTGTATAGTCTGTTACTGGGGTCGCGCCGTCGCGTATTAGTTGATTTGTGCCTGCGCTTAGGGGGCTCATTATATTACCCGGTACGGCCAAAACCTCGCGGCCTTGCTCCGTTGCCATGTCGACTGTGATAAGGGTACCGCTTTTTTTGCCAGCTTCCGCTACGATAATTGCACTTGATAGCCCACTTATTATGCGATTGCGTGCCGGAAAAAATGCAGCATGTGGCCGCTGGTTTGGTGGATACTCGGAAAGTACACAGCCGTTTTCGATTATTGCGTTGCGTAATTGGAAATTTTCCGCAGGATAGCATATATCAACCCCCGAGCCAAGTACCGCAATTGTTTTGCCGCCTGCTTCTATTGCGCCGCGGTGTGCCATGCTGTCCACACCTCGTGCCATTCCGCTGACTATTACAATGCCGTTTTGTGCCAGTGGTTTTGCGAGTAGTTTTGCCGTTTGCAGGCCGTACTCCGAGCATTTTCTTGAGCCGATGATCCCTATTTTATGTGTAGCGTCCGCGGGCAAACTTCCCCAATAAAAAATCCCCACCGGTGGGTCGGGAATAGACCCAAGTAAAGTAGGGAACCGTTCGTGATTGCGAGAGAGATATACAGTTTGTTTTGCTTCCATTTCTTTTAGAATGTTTTCGATATAGTCTAGGTCCCGGTTTGCTGTTATCGCATTAAGGGCTTTGTCGGTAAGATTGCCTACTGTTTTAAGCAAAATCGGAGGCGCGAAGAAGATATCTCTGGCTGTGCCAAAGCGTGTGAGTAAGTCGTTAAGTTTGCGAGAGCCAAGCTGCGGCACATGGGTCGACAGCCACAGCATATATATTTCATCCATTACCGTCTCCCCTCGGCTACGATATTATCCCACCAGTCGTTAATCCAGCCGTATCGTCTTTCAAAAAATATTGTCAGCCAAAATACTCTCCCCTCAAACCATTCTAGTAGGTACTCTACTTGGCCTTCGAAAGTATCAATTTCCCGGGTTTCTTGGGGGAGTAGCGCAAAGAAAGGCGGGTTGCCGCCTAAGATATGGTCGTGTCTTTCGAAGTTGCGTAAAAACGACGCCTCGTTTTCCTCTGCAATAAAGGCGATATGGTCAATCATTTGGCGGATATGGTCATCTTTGATTTCTTCCCAGCGGGCCTGAGTGATTTCAAAGATCTCCGGCGTTGACATTAGCTGCCTAAACCAGTTATTGCGTAGGCCGGCGTGGATGTGAGTGTATGCTGTCCAGTACAGCGTATTGCCGGACGAACGGTCAAAGTCCCATGCGGGGCCGAAGTGGATACGACGCTCGTCCCCTTGGCCGCGTAGTGACATAAACACACTGAATGTGCCAACGTCTATGTTTTTTGTAAACTCTTGCACAAGGTAAAAATCCACAAAGGAGGGGATATCTATGACCTGTGCAATTGCATCAAAGTCTCGCGAGTAAATGATATCATCTACATATCGTATATGATCCCTTAAATACTCAAGATGGCCGTCCCAGTCCGATTGCCTTGGGAAGCGGATAGCGTAGGCGCGCATAGCATCGTCGATACCGGCTGTAAAAAAGTCAATATCCTCTACAAATTCGTCTGCACGCCAGCCTATTAGATGCCCGTCTAGTTCGAAGAGGAACTCGCTTATTGTGGGGTCTGGGTCAAAATTTAAGGGTCCGCGCCCCGGTGCCGGGTCTCTTTCGTCTGTAATCTCGTATAATCCCATATATTCGCCGTTTATATATAGATGTATCATCTGGGCAGAGGGCGTAAAGTCTTGGTTTTCTAAAAGGTTTGCGAGATAAAGGGCACTGTGATTTCTAAGAAGTGACGGGTCAAAGAGGTTTGCAAGCAGTATCCAGTCCCTATGGGCATACTCGCCGCCAAACAAAGCACGAGCCTCCGCGAATCGAATGCGTAGAGACCTTTTCTCCCGCCCGCGTACCCAGGTAGAGTTGCCTCGGCCTCTAATTTGTACAACAGTGTGCTCAAAATTGAAAACATCATCGGCACCCCAAAGGGAAGCCGCCCCACCGTGCCAAAAATCACGGTCTACTTCAAAAGGGTGGTAGTCGGATACAAGATGCAGCGAAGGAAAACCAACGTATCCAACAGGGGCGGCAATGATTGGGGCATATGGTGGAATACAAACAGGTTCGCAGATGATTTCTGGTGCTATGATGCAATTGATACACATCGTAGGCTGGACAGAGGGCCGGGTTTGTTCAGTTGTGTCGCCGGAAAACATCACTAGATAGGTAACTACAAGTAGTATGCAAACCACAGCGATATAAACGGTGACATAGATTTTATTCCGCATTCGGTACCCTCCTGCTGCATGGCCTCTGCTGTATGAAGCTGTATGAACATGAAGTCCAATCGCAGCGCGATTATATTAGCATGTAGCGTAGGGTGCGTAAACCAGGGCGTGTTGCCACTATCGCCAACAGCCATCTTTTGGTCGATTTCCCGCTGCTTTTCGTTGGCATTTCCTTGCTTGCCTTTTGGCAAGCCGCGTCAACACCTCCTCAATCGGCGTAAAATCGCCGCAAAAGTTGTCTATTGTCGTTAGTGGCAACACGCCCTAGTTTATCGAAAGGGTTGGCCAAAATGACATCCCCTATGGGTGAGGGCTGGTGAAAGGTTTGACGGAAATGACACCTGCTGCGATAGCTGCAATAGAAACCTTTTTCCAAAACGACAAAAGGTCGAGTTGTGTGAAACCTTTATCAAAAACGACAAAAGGTTAAAGCCTTGTGTTTATAGCATTTTTGTTCTGAAAACCAGTAAAATTCGCAAATTTTACCCAATGGTAAACGCGCACTCTTTGCCATCACATACTGCTACATAGTCGCCTTTTACCCCAGTTATTGTGATGTTTCCACTGGCGTCAGCCATAAGCTCTTGCTCGCCTGTCCACCAATCACCCTTAATGCGCTTATGCAGGGCGTCGTATACAGGTTTTGGATCGCTGTCTTTGCTTAGTAAGCCAGAGGGTGCGCCAAGCCATAAGCCGTCGTGGAAGCTCCACCATGTGATGGACTCTACCAGCGGGTGGGCATATAGTGCATCATAGAATGCTACGGTTTCCTTAGCTTGTCGGGCTTCGCCTTCCGGGGTGGATGGCCAGTTATCTTCTTTGTAGTCGTTAAGGTCTACGATTTCCCTTGGCATTATATGCCCGGATACCAAGGTGACTTCCGTAAAATGTAGTGGCAGGTTAAAGCGGGAGAAACGCTCTAGTATTTCCTCGGTTTTTTCTTGACTCCAGCATCCTTGGTGCATGTGGGATTGTATGCCGATTGTTTTTATAGGGATACCGGCCTCAAGCAGCCCTTCGACTAGTATGTCATATGACTCGGATGTTTCGAAGTCGTTTATCAGCAAAGATGCATCTGGATTGGCCGCCCCGGCTTCTTTAAATAGGTCGCGGATTAAGCTTATGCGGCCGCGCTCTTTGCAGATGCGGGTTATTGCATTATCATACTTGTCAAATATGGGCATGATTACGGCTTCGTTGATTACATCCCACATATCAATGAGGCCTTTAAACTCTGTAACATCACGTCGTATGCGGGCCAGTTGTGTTTCATAGATTTCTTGATTAGTTTTCTCAAGAAGCCATGGCGCGCATACTGTATGCCAGCATAGCGGGTGGCCTTTAAGTACAAGACCTTGGTCTTTTAGCCATTTTGCCGCTGTTTTCATGCGCTGGGTATCTGGCTTGCCTTCTTCCGGCTCGAAACGCCCCCAATAAAATGGCAGGGTAACGGAGTTAAATAACTCTGTCATATGTCCAAAGCGTTTTGTTGCCTTGGCATGTTCTGTTTCGTCCATTTGGTTGCTGGCATAGGGCAGCGCAGAAAACTCCGAGCAGCCGAATAGGAACTTATGCCTAACTTGCCTCACTTTTACGGGCTTTGCCCCGTCAGTTACTCGCACTGTTGTTGTACTAATGCGATGCGCTAGGTTGTTGTTCATTTTTGCCTCCTGTGTATATATTTGTAGGTGCTCGTATTTTACCATATTATGTTTTACAAGTGCAGGTTTTACGACAAATATTTGACTTAGGGCAACAAATTGATTACTGTACAAATGTAAGTGACAGTCCAATCCCAAAATAACCAAAATAAAATGCTTAATAATGAAAGGACGAGGATTATGAACCAGAAGTTACAGGCAATGTTAAATTTATTTAACGACAACTTTACTAACATCAAAGATGAACTAATTTGGCAGCAGCCAATGGCAAAAAGGCTTGCGGCACTTACTTTTGCCCTTGCGGAAAAACCCCTTGATGCCGGTGCTATAATAAGTTGCCATAAGATGATTAAAAATAGGGTAGGGGTGTTTTCAAATTTTAAAGGTGCAATGTCAGTGTATGTAGCGGCGGCCTTAGTCCCGACCCAGACAAGCTGCTTGATGATACGCTTGAAGTGTATGACTTACTTAAAGAGCAAAGGTTTTGGGGCAGCGATTATCTTGTGGTGACAGCCTTTGAAATTGCGTCAAACGCAACACGATTTGACTTCGAACATATTACACAACGAACCAGAGATTTTTATGACGAAATGAAGGCTAACCACCGTTTTATCGTGGGAAGTGATGATTATATCTTTGCTGCAATGTTGGCACTTTCTGGCCTAGACGTACATGCCGGTGCCAATAAGCTAAAGCATATTTTTATGGGGCTTAGAAGTGGCTTTGGCCGATTTACAAGTAAAAACAGCCTGTTAAACCTGTCTCAAATGATGGTGCTAGGCGGCAGCACAGAGGAATGTGTAGACGGAGTTACAAAACTAAGCAGGGCATTACGCAAGAAAAATCTAAGATTAGACAAGACCTATACATTGCCGTCTCTTGGCGTGCTAGGCCTACTTTCAATAGACCATTATCAACTTGCCGATGAGCTAACGGCTGCCAATGATTTCCTCCGCGGCAAGAAAGGTTTTGGTGTATGGTCAGTTACAGCACAGGAGTTACTTTTGTACGTGGTGTCCCTAGTGACTCATACACATATCGGCGACACGCAAACAGGCATAACCAAGGCAGGAGTAGCAACCAGTATAACCAATTTAATTGTTGCCCAACAGGTTGCAATGATGGCCGCGATAAGCGCGACAACTGCCGCAGCGGCAGCGGGCTAAATTATTATGTAATAAAAACCCGTAACATCTTCCAGGCGTGTCAATATAATAAGTAGTAGTATAGATAATCAAGTTGAACATCGGCTCAAGCGTCACCGGAAAACCGCTTGAAGCGTGCGGATTCACACAATCGCTTCGCGATTCTATTCAGTGTTTTCCGTCTGCTTTCTCCGTGTTCAACTATGATTACTATATATTCCACGGCGAAGGTGATGATATGGGTAAAGGTTTTCTAAAAGTCCAGCTCTATACTGGCGATTACACTGTACATGGCGACCCTACAACCGTACTAATCAAGAGAAATGGCGAAATCTTATTCACATTGGAATCAGATGAAAATGGTACAACACCAGCAGTTACAATAGAATGCCCCGACCTGGATAACGAGTACGGTTTAGACCAAAAGGCATACTTCACCACTGTAGACGTTGTTGTACCAAAAGCCTATGGCTTTATGCAGGTAAATGTATACGGCGTTCAAATCTTCGACGGAATAGAATCAATATTAAACGTACACCTAGAGCCAATAGTCTCGGGCGAACCGGAAGAAGAAGACATCTATGTCCCCCCACAGCACGGCGTTGACGAAGACCATCAAGACACCGCCCGCCCAGATAACCGCCCCCCACTTGACGCGGCAGTGGATGTCGCCAAAATGGAGCCAATAGCCCCCCGTGACGACCTTGTGCCCGTCTTTAATCCAAAGCCAATAGACCCGGACGAGTACATGCAAACTTTTAGGCCGTCAGACGCGCCGGTACCAACCAGCATCCCCCTGGCCAACGAAGTGGTTATCCCGGAGTTTATTACCGTGCATCTAGGCTCGCCAAATGCCAATGCCCGTAATGTACGGGTACGCTTTCGCGACTATGTAGTCAACGTTGTTTGCTCTGAAATTTACCCATTTTGGCATCGCAACGCGATAATTGCTAATACTCATGCAATTGTTTCGTTTGCGCTTAATCGGCTGTTTACCAACACTCACCAATTGGGAAACCAAAAAAACGGCGGAAATACGGATCTCTGCCGAAAAGTAAGCCATTGTGCGATAAATGTCCTCCATAGGGAATGTGTGAAAGGAATGGATTGGAATGAATAAAAACAGAGTAGAAATATTAAGAGAATACATTGATGCAATATTGCTAGGGATGGACGATTTTGAAAATCGACGTTGTGCGTATCTTCATCTATATGGCGTTTCGCAAGCGTGTGCATTGATAGCCCTTAAACGCGGCGTGAATGTTGAACTGGCAACAATGGCTGGAATGCTACATGATTTGCATACTTATAAATCAGGCAATCATAATAATCACGCTGTGTTAGGCGCATTGCTTGCGCGAGAAGTCCTTGGTGAGTTGGAAATTACCAGCTCTGACGAAACAGATATGATATGCTCTGCAATTCACAATCACAGCTCCAAAGACCGTAAATTTTCTAAGTTTGACGAAGTTTTATTGGATGCGGATGTAATGCAACACGTTTTATACAACTATTCTGCACCAATAATGGAGCATGAGAAAAAGAGGTTTGAAAGTTTGATTGAAGAGTTTTCATTAACCGGCGTGGAGGCATCCGGGAGGGCTTCGCTTTTGCTGTAATCAATTAATTAATTATATACTCACGAGTTCGGAAATCATAAGCCAGATACGCAAAAAGCCTGTACTTTTGTCATTCGTACAGGCTTTTTGCGTATTCTTTGAGTTCACGCAGAATAAAATTGTTCGAGGTGATTTTTCATGAAACCTACGGACAAGGGTGCATCAGACGCGCCTGTTATCATTACATATAACGAAAAGCAAATCGGAAAAACACTATATCGCGTTACTAACATTTACAAAGGAGAGATTGAGCTAAAAAAAGTGTTGGAAGATTTAATAATTCGAAAAATATTAAATGAAGAAAATGCAAAACACGGAGGATAAATCTATGCGAAATTTCTCCGGTAAGCATAAACTCGGACACAAAAAATATCGGGCTGGTGTCTATGTTCGGTTGAGTAAGGAAGATTCACGAGCCGGTGAGTCGGTATCAATCGAAAATCAAAAACTCATGCTTACAAAGCACGTGAAAGAAATGGGGTGGGAACTGGTTGAAGTCTACCAAGATGACGGCTTCAGTGGGACAAACCAAAACAGGCCAGATTTCCAGCGGATGCTGGCCGATGTCAAAGAGGGATACATTAATACTATCTTGATAAAAGACCTCAGTCGCCTTGGAAGAAATTATCTTGATGTCGGCAACCTTGTTGAAGTGTTCCTGCCGGAACATGGATGCGAGCTCATTTCTCTTAACGAGAAGCTGGATGACATGATGGTGTTCCGCAACTGGTTTAACGAACAACATTCAAAGACAACCAGCATCAAGGTAAAAGCGGGAAAACGTGCTTCGGCACAGAATGGTAAATATGTAGGAACATACGCGCCATACGGCTACAGGAGAGACCCAAATAATCGCCACAAACTTATAGTAGATGAAAACACAGCACTAATCGCTGTCAGAATATTTGAAATGCGCGCGAGTGGTATGGGCTTTAGGGCGATAGCGGCACAAATGAACGAGGATGGGATAATTTCGCCAAGAGAGTATTATTATCAGGGCAAAAATGCAATAAATCCTACACGTTCCAGCCGTTTTTGGAACGAAAACACCATTAAGAGCCTAGTTGTAAACGAAGTATATATCGGCAACCTTGTGTCAGGAAAGACGGGTACACTTTCCTACAAAAACCAAAAAACAATACAGAAGGACGCCGAGGACTGGATTCGGGTGGAAGGAGCACATGAGGCAATAATCTCGCCGGAGTTGTGGGATAAGGTGCAAACCCTCTCTCGCAAGCGGTACAAACCCGGTCGCAGAAAGGACAATGAAAGAAGCCTTTTTGTGGGATTACTTCATTGCAGCGATTGTGGTTTTCGGCTTCGTAGCCAAGTAGAGCGGCGTGTTCGTAAGGATGGCAGCGAAAACAAGCGCGTTTCTTATATGTGTAGCACATATGGTCGAAGCGGCAAGAATGCCTGCACCATTCACGGTATTAGTGAAAAGGCACTTGTTGAGTTGGTTGGAGATAATATCCGCGCCCACACTCGCATGTTGGAACATGATGAAGAACGCATTATTAACGCCATTTTGTCTAAGCAGGGTAAGCTGTCGTATCGCAGTTCGTATCAAAATGAGTTGGATAGCCATGCCAAACGACTCGAAAAGCTCAACATGCTTATCGAAAACCTTTGTGCAGACAAAGCCGCTGGATTGATTCCCGATAGCCTGTATAAACGGCAAGTTGTGAAGTATGAACAGGATAGGGCGAACCGGGAAGTGGCAATGAAGGTACTTGATGAACGTATTAACAGCCTTCAACCGCTGTCAACCAACGCATGTGTGCGGACTGGCATGATTAAGCAGTTTATCGAAATGAAAACACTCGACATGAAAACACTTGAAATGGAAACACTTGACATGGAAACGCTATACTTGCTTATTGACAAAATAATCGTCCATGAGGCACAAATTATTAATGGGAAGCGTGTCTACGACATCGAGGTAATTTATAACTACGTTGGCAATATTGGCGCACTTGACCTTCCTAAAAGGCAGGTGATGTCATGAAGATTTACAACGTTGGAATCTATGCCCGTCTGTCCAGGATGCCTGACCGCTTAGGAGGCGAAGCCTCCGACCAAGCGCAAGAAAATAAGAACAAACGATATGATGAGGACTCGACAAGCATCGAAAATCAAGTGTCCATGTTGACCCGGTTTATCGCCAGGATGCCCGGTTGGATTGAAACACGTACCTATATCGACGACGGCGCGTCGGGTGTGTCATTTCGGCGTAGGGGTTTTATGGACATGATGGAGGACGTTCAAAGTGGAGTAATCAATCTCGTGTTGGTAAAGGACCTCTCGCGATTTGGGAGAAATTACCTTGAGGCAGGGCGTTATCTTGAAGAAGAATTGCCTGCTCTCGGCTGCCGTTTTGTGGCAATTGGTGACAACATTGATACAGAAACAGGCGAAACGGATACTATGACCTTTATCAATGCCATCAATGATTATTTCGTGCGAAATACTAGTGACCGCATCAAATCGGTAATGTTAGCCAAGGCAAAAGATGGACAGAAACTTAGCGGTGCTGTGCCATATGGCTATGACCGCAATCCCAATGCGCGAACACGGCTGATTGTTGACGAATATGCCGCCGCAGTCGTAAGAAAGGTTTTTTCACTGCGTGTGAAGGGTATGGGGTACAATGCCATTGCCGGGGTGTTAAACAAAGAAGGCATCACGCCGCCACGCCGATATTATTTCGAGCGACAAGGGCGCACCACCAAAGCCGATTGTGCCGTGGTATGGATGAATCGAACGATAAAATTGATGCTATGTAACGAGATTTATCTTGGTCATACCATTTCAATGAAGCGCGGCACGCGTCGGGATAGCCGAGCCTACCACCGTAACGAAAGAGAATGGGTACGGGTAGAAAATACCCACTCGCCCATCGTGGACATTGAAACATGGAACAATGTGCAAATCTTGAACCGCGCGGCGCGAGAAACGGCCGAAAACCGCCAAGAGCCTCAACAAAGCCTATTTTCCGGCTTACTTATTTGCACGGATTGTAATTCCAAAATGGGCTACACCAAGCGCACAGAAACCAAGAAGGACGGCAGAGTTATTGACTTAGGCTCATACGTTTGCCGGACATATATACAAAGCGGATGTGTGGCGTGTTCTTCTCACAGGATAAACGAGCGGTCACTGAAGGAATTGGTGCTTGCCAATATTCGGGAGGTAGCAAGCAAGGTCACATGTGATGAAGTGGCGATGCAAAAATCATTACAACGCATTTTTCTGGGTGAACGCAAGGCAGAAAAAGCAAAAATGACACAGGAAACACGTCTTCTTAAACAACAGCTTCATGACCTCGACAACCGGATTACAAAATTGTACGATGAAAAGGCAGAAGAACGTATTCTACCCGAGGATTTCTACCGCCTCATAAATGAAATTGAGGCACAGCGCAAGGTGACAGAGCAACGCCTCGCGCCCATAATCAAGGCAATCCGCGACGCTGAAATAAAAACAGCAGAACACAAAAAATGGACTTCCCTTGTCAAAGAGAAGTCCACACTGGACGAAGTTGACCGCGACACGCTGAAGAGCTTGATTGATAGAATTGAGATTGGAGGACGACAAAAAAGGGACGGCATATCGACACAGAGCGTACATATTTTCTATAAATACGTTGGGCAAGGGTAATTCACTGATAGGGGAAACCCGTGCGGCCAATCAGATATACAATATCAATCTAAAAAATTAATCGTCCCACTCAAATTTTACGATATCGCCTGTGTCTACATTGATGTAAAACTCAATGAAAGGCATCCTTTCGCCCTGTGTTCTAAATAGCAACTCCCAAACCCATTGGCCTCTTTCCCAATCCATGCCAGAATTTGAGCGATATGTGGCGTCGATTCCACGGGCTGCGAGGTCGGCATAGGCTATTTCTATCGCCCTTTCTAATGAGATTGCTGGGTTAGATGGCCTGTTGCCTCGGCTATGGGTATGGGTTGAGTGTGGAGTTGGCTCTGCTGTTGGTTGTGCAGTAGGCACCGGTGTTGGGGTTTGCTGTGCAGTAGGCACAGGCGAAGACACTGGTGTTGGTTGTGGGATAGGGGTAGCTATAGGTTCAGAAGTTGGCGTTGATTGTGGAGTAGGTGTATACGCTGTCTCAGCATCATCGGATCCCGCTTGGTGGTGTGCTTCTACATATTCGCCTACATAACGGGCAAGGCTGATAATGTCTCCGCTCTCGCCGTTTATGCGTACTGTATATTGCACGATATATTGTGCAAAATCTTGATTTACCTCTACTTCAAAGTTTAAGACCCCATCCTCGGTAAAGGCTGTTATATCTTGCACAGTTCCGTGCCCAACAAACTCAATGGCGATTTCTCTTGCTCTTTGGCTTGTAATTTGCCTTGTGCTGCTTTGTCCCGAATCGGTAGTTGGATAGCTTATAGTCGGATACTGAGGCATTTGCTGTTGTGGCAGCTCTGGCGTCTCTTGGCTGGAAAATGCAAGTATTGAGCCCGACAAAACTATCAGAATAATCAAAGTTAATACAACGGAAAGTGTTATTTTTTTTGTTCTGTTTGATGTGTTCATTATGGCCTCCATACGCTTTTTTACGCCTGCTTTGCTTCCATAAAAACATGTTGATAGGGCTGTGCCACTTGTTTTGCTGCCAATCATATCAATTATTATTTCTGCGTAAAATTGCCTGTTGTCTCCCCCTACATCGGCTATCACTGCTTCATCACATGATGCTTCGCAGTCTGCTTGCATTGCCGCACACATTAAATAGATGGCAGGATTAAACCAGTTAAGTGAAATGGCAATAATGGACAGCAACTTTACATACAAATCACCCCGCTTGTAGTGGATTAGCTCGTGACGAAATATCAATTCTAGTTCATCGACATTATAATTTTTATCGGGTAAAAGAATGTCTGGGTGTAAAAAGCCTACAATCATTGAGGTGGAGATAAAATCACATTTGATAAGCCTAATTTCTTTGTTTGCTATCCTTTTCTCCGTCTGTATGTCTTGCAAAATGGCCATAGATTGCCTATCGGTTTGGATAATGCCCCAACGTCTTATTAGCTTTATAAATCTGATATACCGCCATATATGATAGGTTAAAATGGCAGCTGCTACAGCTGCCCAAACAATCACTAAAACATGAATGGTAGAGATCATATGGCTGGCTTGCAAGCTGCCTTGAATGCCAGTATCGTTGGCTAAAATATTATGTTCATATTCTCCTGCAACTGATGGAGCGGTAACAATATTATTTAAATTGCTTGTTTGTGATTGACTCGCGGCAGGTGTGCTATTGGGTACATGAATAATTACAAGCCCGCCCCCGAATATTGGCCTAAAGGGTATAATCAGCCCAAGTAGTATGATAATCCACACGACATAACGCAGTTGTGGCGAGAACACCTTGGGAAACAAGGTACTAAGGGCTAATATCACAAGGATTATCAAAGCCATGAATAATGATGTCGTTATGAAAGAAATTATTAAACTTGTCATATCAACCTCCCTTTTCCTTTATCCATTGTTTGAGTTCGGATATTTCGTCTTCTGATAGATTTTTACCGTCATACATGGTTTTTATCAAGCTGCCGACGGAGTTGCCACTGTATCTAAATATAAATTCACCAGTTTCGATATTCATGTAGTCGGCTTCCGATATTATTGGGGTATAATTTCGCTCTTTTCCTACGCGTTCACTTTCTAGGAAGCCTTTTTCTATTAGGCGTACTAGCATGGTTAAGACAGTTTGTGGTTTCCGATTATTTTCTTCGCCTAGTTCTTTGATTATCTGTGCGGTGGTTATGGGCGGCTTGTGTTTCCAGACAATGCGCATTAACTCAAACTCTGTATCTGGTAATCTTTTTATTTCTGGCATGGTCTTGCCTCCTATAATATGTACATTCTACAAATGTCTTGGATTTCATTCTACATTAGTCTTGGATTGATGTCAAGCGCGGAATACGGGGTTTACATGTGAGTCTAATTCGCGATAAAGCTTACAGCAACGAGAACCGGTTCAGCGGGTACGAGGCTTTTTTTGCACAATTGCGCTGATGTTGTAACGCCTCTGGGGGGAAATGCTGTCTAGGGTGTGTTCCCACTAACGACAATAGCCAGATTTTGCGGCAATTTTGTGCCGATTGAGGAGGTGCTGACGACGCTTGCCCATAAGGCAAGCTAGGAAGTGCCGACGAAAAGCGGTGCAAA
>Ga0123355_10007193_pt1 | contig 16630 bp, 21 predicted proteins | sample TergutEmb28metaG_3_FD_89872 | JGI IMG/M metagenome (GOLD analysis project Ga0123355, IMG submission 89872) | Embiratermes neotenicus P1 segment gut microbial communities from Petit-Saut dam, French Guiana - Emb289 P1 | ecosystem: Host-associated > Arthropoda: Insects > Digestive system > Gut ...
TGGTCAAGCACGATGTGGAGGATTGGAAAAACATAGTGAAAACCCTTGGCATAGATTGGGCAGAAACCGTATCCGACATTAGTAACATCATGGATGAGCAGTTTGGTTGGGATAATCCACGACAGCAACTTACTCTACTGAACTTCGACAAAGCTGCTGTAAATTAAAACGACCTCATCTTGGGCGGTTTAACCAATAAAATCTATACGCCAAAACAGGAGGTGGCTATGCAATTTCAAAACCTTGAGTTGAGCCGACCGCGGCCGCACCAAAACAATCCACGGACAAGTTTGGGTGACCTCACGAAAGAAAAGCAGATACTGATTGACACTCACCCAGTATTCGGCGAGGATGGCACGGCATGAGAATTTCGCAAGATGAGTACCGCCAATTCAGAGCCAAGCAAACACTTAAGCCGAGCAAATACCACAACGTAAAAACAAAAGTGGACGGCATTGCTTTTGACAGCAAGGCAGAAGCCCGGAGGTATTCCGAGTTGAAGCTGATGATAGTTGCTGATGAGATACTCGGTTTTGGGCGGCAACCTTCCTTCGTTCTGCCTGGCGGAGTCAGGTATAAGCCAGATTTTATTGTTTGCGACAAAGACAGTACTATGTGGGTGGAAGATGTAAAGGGTGTAGAAACGCAGAGTTTCAAAATCAAAAAGAAACTCTGGGAGGCAAGTTACCCATGGCTTGAGTTGCGGATAATCAAGTATTAAAAAGCGAAAGAATGCTCAGGCTCACCAGCAGATAAATTTATTCATGGAATGTATGTCAAAGCTGGAATCACCTATGCTACTCGCGGATGTAACGATCAATACCCGTGGTGCAGGATGTCGATTATTGAATGGCTACTTCAGGGAAATGGATATCCACCCAGGAGACATCATCCTAGACAATAATTGGGAGGCGTTTACACGGCCATGGATACGGCCTGCGGCAATAAAAAGGCACATGAAAAGCGGAACACATTTTAAAGACTTTGAGACATAGGGGGGGCATGACAATGGATAAGCCAATACTTGATGCATGTTGTGGGGCCACATATTGAGCACAAAGTTAAATGGGAGCAGGCAAAAGGCAATAAACGGCCAGCTTTCAATCACAGACATCGAGCGCATCGAGTATAGGGTTCGACAATGCATCATGGCCACAGTAAAGATTTACAATGACGGGCGCATCCATTGCCCTGTCATGGAATGCTATGGTTGTCAGTACTGCTATGAAAGAATTGATGAGATGCGGTTGCGTGATCATACTCAAAATTACGACGTTATAGCGGTTTTTGATGGGTTTGAGTTCAAGCAAAAAACAAGGTTCGTAAGTAGGAGGGTTTTACGTGAACGGTATAAAAATTAAAAACGGCGACCGGGTTTACATCGCCGGAAGTGCCGAGGAAGCCACCTATAAGGATTGCGTCTTTGAGGTCTTATCTGACCCGTGGGATGTTTGCGAGGAAAAGGTTGTAAAAATGAAATGCCATGAAATAGACAAGTATTTTAGCAGCTACGCAACGAAGTTTCTGCGGTTATTTTAGGGGGTGTAGGTGGACATGGCAATTGAAAAACTAATACTTGATGTTGTGGTGGAAGAATGTTCTGGTTCGATAAAGAAAACCCAGCTGTACTTTTTTGCGATAACAGAAAACTGTCTGATGAGCTGTGCGATGAGCGGTTATTCGAAATAAAGCCTAACGTATTGGCTGACTTTACAAATCTACCTTTCTCGGATGAATCATTTTGGCATGTGGTGTTTGACCCACCGCACGTGACCAATGCAGGTGAAACCTCATGGATGGCAAAAAAATACGGTTGCTTGCCGAAGAAGTGGGAGCGTTCATAAAAGCAGTATATGGGAAATTATTGAATTGAATGACCTTGACGAGCCATTTGCACAAGGGGAGCGACAATGAAAGCGATACTTAAGCCTGGCACCCATATTATGTGGGGATGCAAAAAGCCGCCAAATTTTTGGCGCAAGATATGGTGTTTATGTACTCGTAATTATAGAATCATTCGCGTGAAGAAGGAAGACGGCGATGCATGAAAGCGATATTAGAATTTGATGCGCCGGAAACATGCAGTGAATGCATGTTGTTTGCGAGGGTTCCTAAGCCAGGGTCAGCAGGGATAAACGATGGGTTATGGTGCTTTTACACGAAAGAACGTATTGAGAATCCATACGATCCTCGCCCCCAGTTCTGTCCCCTGAAAATCGATGTAATCGATGCCTTGAGTGGATAGAGCGAGAAAGAGGTGAAAAAACATCGGAAATAAAATTACTAACCCAATCCTCCGGGGTGATGTGGTGCTTGCAAAGCTTCGCTGGCCGAGGGGATCGGAACAAGGAGGAGTTCGCCCTGCCATCGTCGTACAGAATAATGTGGGCAACAGGAAAGCACCGACAGTCATAGTTGTGCCGATAACCACGCAGGTCAAGCCGGATTTACCAACACATGTAAACCTTTGCAATATACCGTTTTTAGACGTTCGAAGTGTCGCGACATGCGAGCAGATCATAACAATTGATAAGGACTACATAATCCGAAAGATGGGCACACTTGATGACCCAGCAATGTATAAAGTTGAACACGCTGTAAGCGTAAGCTTAGGCAAAGGAGGGGTTTTTGAGAGAATGTAAAGCAGGATAAGCCACGGGCGATCAACCTACGCTTATCCTGCCAACTCTGGGCAGGGGAATTCACCTGCCAACCAAAAACACAGGCAAGGAAACACCTGCCGTACCATTATAGTGCATGTGGTGCGTCCTTGCCAGTGTTTTTTTTACTCTGGAGGGGGAAGTGAAGAAGTCAAAACCGAAAATATCGGATAAACCGCGAGTATCGGCTAAGCACTCAAAGAATTTTTACGTTGTTCTCACAGTGATTACATGGTTTTTCTTGAGCGCATTCACATTGCTTCACAGCGCGGCATTAATTCCAAATGCCATTTACAATATGGTAACGCTTTGGATGGGAACACATATAGTAACCCGCTACATCATGGTTGCGTTCTATACATGGGCATTAATCATTTACATGAAACCTGAGAAGAGCCGTAGGTGGTATATGTTTAGCTACATGTTCGCGTGGTATAAGTTACTCACAGCTTCTATATACGCTTTTACGGGGCTTGGAGGTGGTACATTGGCACGTAATATCTTTTACCTGTCAGAACGCATTATATCGACGGTAGGGCTAATAGGATTGACGATAGCATGTTCTCTATTCCCCTTCCGTCGTAGAGTTCTACTCGTTTGCAAGCGTGTAGGAAATACGGTTAAGTATCTTAGCGATTGTGGGTTTGACTACCTGAATTCAATCGGCTTAAACGTACCTGGTACCAAGGCAGACACAGAAGGGAGTCTCCCTTCTGCAAATCAAAGAAACCCATGGGTAGCCTTCAAGAAACCATCAACATTCCAAGCACTAATAACCGATAAGACTTTTATGAGAGATAGGGAATTATTGCCTATTGGTGTATGCGTGGATTCTAACTCAAGCAATGAAGGAAAACATATCTTTACGAGCTTGAAAGAAACAAGCCATTTGTTGGTTGCTGGAATGACTAACAGCGGGAAGACAGTATTTCTACGTTCTGTAGTTGCGGGACTGGCAGCCAAAAACACACCAGAACAGGTACAATTCATACTGATAGATGCTAAAAGGCACGGACTGAAGCCATTAGCAGGGCTAGAACATAACCAATACCATAACCACGTACTGCACCAAGATGAAGAGGTTGCAGGTGCATTAGGGGACGTATTATCCGAGCTTGAAGATCGCATTCTAGCGGATAGAATTAATCCTGAACCAAGAATCTTTGTGGTTATTGATGAATTTGACCAATTCTTGGGCAAGAAAAAGAGTAAGAAAAAAGAAGACGATGAAACCATAACTGAAATGCTAATCAGGATAGTTAAGATGGGGCGTGAGATGGGGATACATTTAATCTGTGGTAGTCAGTCCCCTTCAGGCGATTTGGTAAGCAGACATATACTCACGAACATGTCACGGGTTTGCTTGAAAGTAGAATTACCCAAGTACAGTGAAAACATAATCCAAGTAGGGGATGGCGCACGGCTAAAAGGATTTGGCGAATTGTTGTTCTATAAATCTGGAGAGTTAACCAAGGTTCAAGGGTATCTGATAACGAATGAAGATATGCAGGATGTTGTGGGTGAAGTGGTAGACCATACTCAGGAACTTACTAAGTTTGATAACTTTGAAGTGTGCGAAACAGCCTCGCACAGTACCGCACATTCGCACAGTGGCAATATTGTAGAAATGGGACTATATGCGGGACGCACAGCGTCGCACACACACGCACACTCGCACACGCACAGCGACGCACTGCCCGCACAGCCTGAAATAGCGGCCACATCGCACACTCGCACAGACGCACAAAGAGCAAAGATTAAAGAATTGCTAATTAGTGGAGAGTCATTAAGGGATATCTCAAGTGCGTTAGATGTGACGGTATATCAGGTTCGAAAAGTTAAGGAAGCAGAAGGATTATAAAGGCATATGTTCGCATTGGTGGGAAAGGAAAATGATATGCGTTTCGAGATATTCAAAGCGGAGTAACGGAAAATGGTTGCAAACGATGTGGATTGCATTTATCCAGCGGGAACACTGGAGATTGGATACTCGTTCACGATTGACGGGAAACCGCGGGAAGCTGGTCGCTAATGGAAAAGTTATATGCAAGTGCTTTGTTAGTAGATGACAAAATCTTGTTTTGGCGTGTGAATGTCAGCGGTGCGAAAAGGCGAGTTGATGAGTTCTATAAGGATTTTATGTATTCAGGGCGCAATATATCAGACTATATTGATAAGCCTAATGTGCGTGTAGAATGGGATTTATTAGAAACCAGAGAAATCGATAAATGGTTTATGCAATGGGAGCTAGTCGAAGGCTATGAGGGTAAATTACCATATCATGTGGGAAATGACTGGATTCATAATGCTGGTAAAAGGAACTATGTCGAGAAAAGAAGGTGCTGAAATTGCAAGCTGGGAAGGTGAAGATCGTGGCTCCGACTATGGGGAGTCTGTTTGATGGTATCGGAGGCTTCCCTCTCGCTGCTTTACGCCTAGGGGTAAAGCCTATGTGGGCAAGTGAGATCGAAGCTACACCAATAAGCATTTCAAAACGGCATTTCCCCAACATGCGTCACTTGGGGGACATTACTGAGATAAGTGGCGCGGATATTGAGCCTGTAAATATAATCACGTTCGGTAGCCCGTGCCAAGATTTGAGCGTTGCTGGCAACCGCGCCGGACTTAATGGTAAACGGTCGAGCCTGTTCTTAGAAGCAGTCAGGATCATTAATGAGATGAGGAAAAAATATGGAGCAACTTATCCTCGAGTCATTGTTTGGGAAAACGTACCAGGAGCTTTCTCCAGCAACAGAGGTGAAGATTTCCGAATCGTCCTCGAACAAATCGCTCGTATCGCAGAACCGAGAACTTCAATTCCTAAACCTACAAGAAGAGGCAGCATGTGGAAGCCTGCTGGGGGCATACTGGGAAATGGCTGGTCATTGGCCTGGCGCATCCTCGACGCCCAATACTGGGGAGTGCCCCAACGCCGTCGTAGAATCTTCCTTGTCGCAGATTTTGGAAGCGAAAGTGCCGGAGAAATACTATTTAAGCAGGAAAGCAAAAGACGGGATTTTGAGACGGGCAAAACGGCGTGGGAAGAAAATACCGGACATATTGCAGCAGGCTTTAATGGATGGAGAAGTGTAACAGGAACGCTTGAATGCGAGGTGAGCCGCGCTCCGTGTGTTCAATTTACGATGCCGCCAAATATTGTTCATCCACAAGTTACGGGAACGATTTGCTCTAGTGGCGCAGGACTAAATCGTCCAGCGGGAATGGCGAGTGAAACCGATTTGTGTATCGCTATTGATTGCCGAAATCACAACACCCAATCAATCAGCGGGACGCTTCAAGCGAAATCAGGCGGCGGCCATAGCCTAAACTTTATAAATCCTGTTGTTATTCCATACAGTTTTAAATCGTTTGGCGAATACGAGCAAAGCGATAGAGGGAAGACCCTTATGGCTTGTGATGACAACACCACATGTGACTTAGTTGCTCAAGAATATGTTGTACGCCGGCTTACTCCGACAGAATGCGAACGTCTCCAAGGCTTCCCCGATGGTTGGACAGAATACGGACATGACGATAAACCCATTAGCGACACACAACGCTACAAGGCATTGGGAAACAGCGTCGCGATTCCATGTGTAGAATACATATTTCAGGGTGTATCGCTGCTCTTCAAAGAGTCAGAGAAAGGAAAGTGAAATGCGTTTCGAAATATTCAAAGCAGGGGTACGGAAAATGGCCACTGATGATTTGGAATGCATTTACCCACTCGAAGAACTTGGGACTATGCAAAAGGCTGGATACTCTTTCACGATTGACGGGAAACCGTGGGAGCTAGATAAAATGCGCGTGTTAGGGCAGATACGAAAGCCAGGCAAGATAAAAAAAGGTGAAGCATGCATTGAACAGTTGAGTCTAGCGGGGGTTGTATATGGCTAAATGTAGATCATGTGGTACAGATATCAGGTGGATAAAAACTCCAGCGGGAAATTTAATGCCTTGTGATGTTAAGTCTATCCAGTACTGGCCACGGAACGATGGGAAACAAAAAATAGTTACTCAATCTGGGGTGCTTGTGTCAGCACACTTAGAGCCTCCAGCACCAAGCTTGCTTGCTCTTCAGAATGAACAACCGGAAACCGGATATATCCCACACTGGGCTACCTGCCCGTATGCCAAGAACCACAGGAGGGAGCGGAAATGACTGAAAAAAAGATTTCAGAATCAAGGGTAGCGAAATATCACACTCATAGCTTAGATAAGGCAATTGTGGGCGTCGCCAAGGCTCTTGAATCATATTCATTGCTACCCCAAAACCTAAAAAGGATGCGTCAAGCCAAAGGGATGACACAAGAAGATCTTGCAAAAAAAATAGGTACAACATACCATACAATCCACCGATACGAAGCAGGCTATTGCGACCCATCAGAGGCACGGCTTGAGAAATTGGCTAATGCCCTTGGTTGTCCGGTTGAATACTTTTTTTTGCAGGATACGACGTGGGATAATCAGCAGCTAACTCTTCGTGCCGATGCTCAGGAAAATACATTATGCGAAAAATGTATGCATCTTTATGGTGGATCGATTTGCGACGGTAAAAAGCCCATTCCCGGATGGGCTGCTAAGAAAAAAGTGACGAAATACAAAAACTCCAATGCTATCGTATCTTACAAAGTTCTTAGCTGCCCGCTTTTTGAGCAGGGGCGCGTTCATCCGCTTGCAAATGATAAGTACCTTAAAACGGCGAATCACTATTGAACCGCAAGCTACGCAGAAGGGCAATCAAGGGGACGGCACAGGCGGGCATATCCCCGATAGAACTTGCCCGCCACGAAGCAGTCCGTGAACGGGAGATACTTGAGCGCGTGATCCGTGACATGAACGCCGCCTCTATGATTGCCTTGCGAGATAAATTCGGATTTGGAAGTAAACGGCTGCTACGTTATCACGAAGCCCTTACTGAGGTATGGGATGGCATGTGTCACGGTTATTTGTCCGCAGATGATGTATACAAAACAATTCTTGAAGAAACGGGTATTGACTTGAAAAAAATCTAGCTACGCTTCCATTGGCACAATGGCATGTGTTTTTCCCAATGCCCATAAAACTATAAAAAGATAAAAGATGTCCTATAGAGGGGCTGTTTGTGCCGTTTTCTTGGAGGGATGAGTATAATGGCTAAAAAAGCAACAGGCTATAAATTAACAGACGGTTTATTGGAAGCGGTTATTCACGTAGCCATAGACAAATACAAGCAAGAGGAACTAGATTCCGCACAAGCCCGGTATGACAGGCGTAGAGCAAGCACAAAGTTACTGCTGAAAAACTACCGCTCTCTCAAAGACCACTGCGAAAATGCCGTTTATGATGCTGATGCCTTCGATGAGGGTGGAGGTTATACACTTTCAGAAATTCTGGAAATCGTAAACAGCAGCTACGCTGCAAATCTTAAAATAGAAACCATCCGGGAAAGTGCAATACGAACAAAAATAATCATTGACCATATAGATACCATGATTAGCCTATACTCTTTATATTGCGAACGCTCTCCCAAAAAGGAAGATGCCCGAAGGTACAGGGTAATATATGGACTGTACCTTTCTGAAGTGCCACGGACTCGCGCTGAACTTGCTCTAGAAGAATATGTAGATAGAAGTACAATACACAGAGATGTTGAGGAAGCCATGGAACGTTTGACTGCGCTTATTTTCGGAATTGATGGATTGGACAAATGGAGCATATGACCCGTGCAACAAAGATGCAATAGCCACGAAATATAATAACTGTTAGAATGATATGGTGAAAATAATAGTTTGGTTCCAGCGAGGAACGTTTAACCCGTGTACTAAGGTGCGCGGCTTTTTTTATGCAAAAATCAATCTGGGAGAGAGCGGAAAGTGCGGTACCCTACCGTCGCACTTTCGTTCCCGGAAGTAAAGGTGGAATAATAATTGAATGGTAGGGATATCAACGCTGCAGAGCGGCTCGAAAGAGTAAGTCTCGATAAACTAATCCCCTATGCCCGTAATGCGCGAACCCACAGCAAGGAACAAATTTTACAACTCCGCTCCAGCATCCGAGAGTTTGGTTTTGTAAATCCGCTACTAATTGACCGTGACTACAATATAATAGCCGGACATGGGAGAGTACTAGCAGCAAAGGAAGAGGGCTTAGAAGAGCTACCCTGTGTTTTCATAGAGCATCTAACGGAAACCCAAAAGAAAGCTTATATCATTGCTGATAACAAACTGGCACAAAATGCCGGGTGGGATGAGGCAATGCTCGCCTTGGAGATAGAGGAACTAAAATCCCTTGAGTTTGACATTGACCTCACTGGCTTTAACATTGAAGAAGTAGAAGCCCTATTTGCCGACTTGGGAAGTGCGGGCACCGAAGCCAAGGACGATGAGTTTGATGTAGATGAGGCAGTTTCCGAAATTGAAGCCCCAGTGTCACAGCTTGGAGATATCTGGTTGCTTGGCTCCCATCGGCTTATGTGCGGGGACAGCACTTCTGCCGCTGATGTTAAGACCCTCATGGATAGCAAAAAAGCTAGATGTGTATTCACAGACCCGCCTTGGAACGTGGACTATGGCTCGGATGCAAAGCACCCAAGTTGGAAGGCACGGCAAATATTAAACGACAAGATGAGTACCGAAGATTTCGGTGCTTTTTTGTTGGCAGCGTTTATGTGCATGGCGGAAGCTTCTGAACCCGGCTGCATGACCTATGTAGTGATGAGCGCACAAGAGTGGGGCAACGTTATGAATGCAATGTTTGATTCAGGCTACCATTGGTCAAGTACAATCATATGGGCAAAAGATTCCTTGGTGCTCTCCCGTAAGGATTACCACACCCAATATGAGCCGATATGGTATGGTTGGCTTGATGGCAAAAGGCTCTATCCGCTGAAGGATCGCAAACAATCCGACCTATGGAACATCCCTCGACCAAAGGCATCGCCCGAACACCCGACCATGAAGCCAGTGGAGTTGGTGGGGAAAGCACTACAAAACAGTTCCGACAAAGGAGATGTTGTTCTGGATTTGTTTGGAGGCAGCGGCACGACCATGATTGCCGCAGAGCAGACAGGACGAGATTCACGACTGATGGAACTTGATCCCAAATACTGCGATGTTATTGTGCAACGGTACGCTAATCAAGCTGGAAGCACTGACAATATATTTCTGCTCCGGGACGGAACAAAAAACCCGTATTCTGATGTGTTTACCATACAAAAGCCTGCGTGAGATCATGCCATGAGAGGCGACAACTCTGATGCAAACATCGGAGAGCTGCTGACAGATGCATGGGCGTTTTTATAGAAAAGGATAATATAAAGCAGGTGGGTGATGCCAAGACAACGAAGCGAATGGAGCATAGAAGCCGAACGCCGTTACCATGCAGGCGAGAGACTTATTGATATAGCAAAAGCCCTGGGTAAACCAGAGGGTACAGTACGCCGATGCAAAGCAGAGCAAGGTTGGGATAATAAAAAAAAGCAATCCGAACGCTCGGAAATAAATACGAGCGACAAACCGAACGCTCGGAAATCTACAAATAATACATCTACAAATAATGCCACTGAAAACCTTGGTGAAAACACAAACGGCGGCACTCCCGACAAAACCAACACGCAAAATCCAAAAGCACGATTTGGAAACAAAAATGCCGTTGGAAATAAAGGCGGTAAAGGTGGGCCATCGGGTAATGATTTTGCAGTCAAAACAAATGAATATAGAAATTTATTTTTTAAAGGCGCAAATTTGGATATCGATGAAACAAAACGCGCTGTCCTCGAAATGCCTTACGATAAATATACCCGGCAACTCATTTTAATAGATACGCTCACCTACAGGGAGATGCTTATCCTTGAAGAAATGGAGCAGTTAAAAAAGAGTCCAAGCGGTATGGTTGTTGAAAGCGTCACAAAAAACAAAGGAACAACCACCAATGCCTACACCAACCGCAATAAAAGCGGCGACGTGTGGGAGGGCAACAGCGCGACCGAGAGTGTGGACACCGCCACACACATAGCACGCTCTGAGGCTGAGCATCGGCATCGTCTTGGCGAAGCACTCACTAGGGTACAAGGTAGGTTGCAGAAGGCAATTGAGGTATTGCACAAAATGGAAATAGATATGGAACGAAACGAAATCGAACGGGCAAAGCTTGAACTCAAGCGTCAGCAAGTGAGCGGACAGATAGACCTTGACACTCTACTTGGCAGTGATGACCTTGGCCTTGAAGAGTAGTGATGTGTGGCTTCCAGACGCACATAACACTATCGTCTTGCCTCTAGGCATATATAACACTAGCGTACTAGCCTCTGGCATGTATAACACTGTCTGCCTAGCCTCTAGACATGTATAACACTGCCTACCAGCCTCTGGGCATGTGTAACACTGTTGACCGACCTCGAGCGGCGGCCGCGGTTCCTTCCGGAAAATTTCTGGCCAGCGGGTGCGCGGGGCGCAGCGCTTGCCTAGTTTTCAAAAATTTTTTTCGGCTTCCATTTTTTCGGGGAGGTTTCGCTCATGGGCAAACAAAGCATGATTTACACCCGTAAGGTTATTGCCCAAGTGTTGGGCGTTTCCGAGAAGCGGGTACGGCAGCTAACCGAGGAGGGTGTTCTGGAGGAGTTTTCGAACGGTTATTATAAATTTCTGCCATCTGTGCAGGGATATATCCGATATTTGCAGTCCCTTGTAGCTGATGATGATCAATCCACGGATTACAACCAAGAAAAGGCACGGCTTACCAAAATCAAGCGTGAGGATGCCGAGTTGGACTTAAAGCGCAAGCGAAATGAGCTGCACCACTCATCCGTCGTTAAGTTTGTTATGTCGAACTCTCTTGTATCATTCAAAGCACGTCTTGAAACCTTGCCCCACAAGGTGCTCCCACTCCTAATGAATATTCCAGAGAGCACTGGAAAATCAGAGCGCATACTCGAAATATTAAAAGAGTCAGTTGCTGAAACGTTAAAGGCTCTGTCCAAGTACAACCCGAAGGATTTTGCAGATGACCCTTATCTTGCAGGGATAAAGGAGCAAACGGAAGGTGAAACCGAATGATAGAAGATGAAACGTTTATAGAACCCCACACAGAAGAACTTTTTCGAGGGATATTTGCACGGCTAACCCCCACAGAAAACATTACCTTGGTGGAGTGGGCAGACAAGTACAGGCAGCTTCCAGCAGAGAGTAGCGCAGAGCCTGGACAGTGGCAGACCTCCCGAACGCCATATTTGAAGAAAATCATGGAATGCCTCACGGCCCCAAATGTGCGAGAAGTGAGCATGATGTCCTGCGTTCAGGTGGGCAAGTCGGAGTTCTTGCTCAATGCCATGGGATTCTTTGCTCATATCCGACCGACCTCTGTTTTGATGGTTCAACCCACGGTTAAGACCGGGGAGCGGTTTTCCAAGGAGCGGATTGCGCCTACCATTCGAGACACACCCATATTGCGGACGATTTTCAGCCCAGAAAAGAGTCGTGATGCACAGAACACAATCATGCAAAAGATGTATCCGGGGGGTTATCTGGCAATTGTTGGTGCAAATTCTCCTGCCGATCTTGCCTCACGCCCTGTTGAGGTGGTGCTTGCAGATGAGGTTGATCGCTGGCCAGAAAGCGCAAAATCAGAGGGTGACCCACTGACCATTGTTGAAAAAAGGACATCAACATATCCATATACAAAGAAGTTGCTGAAGGTTTCCTCTCCAACCATAGATGGCATCAGCCGTATTCAACACGAGTACAACCAAGGCACAATGGAAGTGTGGATGTTGCCATGCCCCTCTTGTGGTGAACACCAAGAACTGCTCTGGCATGGCATAAAGTTTGACCACCTCATAGACAGAGAAGCCGACAAGATCGATGAATCCGCAGGGGATGTTTTGTACGAATGTGAAGTCTGCGGAGAACGTCATGACGAGTATGCTTGGAAAATCGGTGAAGGTGAATGGCAGGAGAGATGTGAAAACGAATCAGTAAAAAGTTTCCGGCTGAACGCTCTTGTAAGTCCATGGATGCCTTGGATAAATATTGTCAAAGAGTTCCGTAAGTCCAAGGGCGATTCCGAAATGATGAAGGTGTTCACCAACACCGTACTTGGACAGGTCTTTATTGTAGATGGCGATAGCCTTGACTCGGACGTGCTTTACAACCGCCGCACAGATTACAACGCCTTAGTGCCGAAAGATGTGTTGGTGCTTACAGCCGGAGTTGATGTGCAAGATGACCGATTTGAAATGGAGATTGTTGGGTGGGGCGAAAATAAAATCAGCTGGGGCATAAAGTATCTGAAAATATACGGCGATACTTCCCTGCCAGAGATGTGGGAAAAGCTCGACCAACATCTCCGTACATCATATGCTTGCGAGGACGGTTCTGCATTTCTGATATCAACGGCCTGTATTGACAGCGGAGGTCACCGTACTACTGAAACCTACCGATTTTGTAAAGAGCGTGAAATCCGTGGTGTGTGGGCAATCAAAGGAAAGGGTGGATCTGGGATGAACATCGTGCATTCCTACAACAAAACAAAGAAAGTGAAAAACCATCTTTTCACCATTGCTGTTGATGCGGCAAAGGCTAGAGTGTTTTCGCGTCTTGCTGAAAAAGACCCGGGAAAAGCTGGGTATTGCCATTTTCCGTCTGATGATGAACACGACCGCAAATACGATGAAGAATACTTCGAGGGATTGACATCCGAGGTCAAGGTTGTGACGCTAGTTAGGGGTAGGCCGAAAACGGAATGGAAGCTAAAGTCTGGCGCACGCAATGAACCTCTCGACTGTCGCGTTTATAACGTAGCTGCCATAGAAATCCTTAACCCCAACTTTGAAGAGTTGAAACAACGCAAGACCTCAGGCACTTCGAGGCCCTCGAGACGACGTGGAGCGGTTAGGGTTAGAGGTGAGGAATGAGTACAGTAACCAAACAGCAAGAGCTACACAATGCCAGGGAGATGTTAAAGGGCTGGACGTTGGCAGAAATGTCGGTCATGTCTGGGCAAGACTACAGCATAGGCTCACGCCGCTTAAGACGTGCTGACTTGTTGGATATTGCGCAACGCATCAAATATTGGAAAGCAGAAGTAGATCGCTTGGAAGGACGCTCCCGTATTCGGGTACAGCAAGTTATCCCGAGGGATACGTAGGAGGTGATTGCCGCATGAAAAGAAAAATTAATTTGCTCGACCGGGTAATCGCAAGCGTAGCCCCAAAGATGGCATTGAAAAGGGAAATTGCCCGCCAACGTTTGGAGTTTCTTAACTCTGGCTACTCCCATCACGGCGCAAACACAAATAAAAAGGCGATGCGAGGGTGGATCAGCGAAAGCAACTCCCCAGAGGAAGATATCAATGACAACCTTTCTACGCTGCGTGAGCGTTCCCGTGACCTCTACATGGGCGGTGCTAATATAGCAACCGGGGCAATAAAAACAACCAGGACAAATGCAGTTGGGTACGGACTCATTTTGAAACCAACCATTGACGGCGATTTCCTTAAGATGTCTGACTCCGAGGTTGAGGAATGGGAAAAATCCGTAGTAAGAGAGTTTGAGTATTATGCAAACTCCGTAAACTGTGACCGACTCCGACTAAATAACTTCTACGAGTTGCAGCAACTAGCTTTTATGAGCATGTTGATGTCAGGGGATGTGTTTGTGTTGCTTCCCTACAGATTCAGAAACAGCTTTTTATACGATCTTCGAATTCAGCTTGTTGAGGGTGATAGAGTAGCAACCCCACCTGATAAAGAAGGCGACGAAACTATTAGCCAAGGCGTAGAAACACGCAGGGGCGAGATAGTTGCTTACCACATTGCAAACAACTTTCCCGGTTCTGCAGCTGATGACTATACCTACAGGAGAGTAGCCGCTTTTGGTGCATCTACTGGGCGGCGTAATATTCTCCACCTTATGGAATCTGAACGGCCAGACCAAACAAGGGGGCTGCCGATACTATCGCCGATTATAGAGAGTCTGCGTCAACTCGGAAAGTATACCGAAGCTGAACTTAATGCCGCTGTAGTAAGTGGCTTGGTTGCCATCTCTGTAACAATGGAAATGCCAGAAAATGCAATAGGAGAAAGCATTTCCAAAGATGACCAAATTGATGCGGACAACCCATACACCTACGAAATGGGGCCAGGGATAATAAACTACATGAGTCCGGGTGAAAAGTTCGATATTAACAGCCCAGGCAGACCCAACGTAGCCTTTGACGGATTTGTGAATGCCATTTTGCGTCAAATAGGCTCTTCTTTGGAGATTCCCTATGAACTGCTAATCAAGCATTTCAGCGCATCCTACAGTGCAAGCCGCGCTGCATTGTTAGAGGCATGGAAAATGTTCCGCATGAGGCGTAAGTGGTTTGCCAATGATTTCTGCCAGCCCATATATGAAGAGTGGCTTACGGAGGCTGTTGCCAAAGGGCGCATTTATGCCCCTGGTTTTTTCGATGACCCGATTATAAGAGCGGCTTATAGCAAAGCAGAGTGGCACGGCCCCTCCCAAGGTCAGATTGACCCACTCCGTGAAGTAAACGCCGCCATGAAGCGGATAGATGCCGAAATAAGCACAAGGGAACGTGAAGCCGCTGAAATGACAGGCACAGACTTTAATGTGAACCACAGGCAACGCGTGAAGGAGGAAACTATGCGAAAAGAACTTCTGGCATTAATGGAAGGTGGAGATAGCTGATGAGTAAACCCGTTTCACAGTTTTGGGAGTTTAAGAACAGCATTGACCCAGCATACGCCAACGAAGCGACTTTGTACATCTACGGGGACATAGTTACATACGACCTTGGCAGTTGGAACTTTCCAGATGATGTTGTCCCGTACAAATTTAAAGACGAGTTGAATGCCCTTGAAGATGTCAACACAATCCATGTGCGGATAAACTCAAACGGCGGAAGTGTTTTTGCTGCTTATGCAATTATGAATCTGCTGAAATCACACAAAGCAGAAATCATCACCTACATTGATGGCATAGCGGCGAGTGCGGCTACGCTTATTGCAATGGCTGGCAACAAAATTGTTGCAGCCATCGGCTCGGTCATGATGATACATTTACCGTCTACTGGCGTTTGGGGGAATGCCAACGATCTTCAAAAAGCCATTGATGTCCTAAACACAATCACCGAGAGCATGGTGGACGTGTATCATTCAAAGACAGGCATTGACAAAGCTGTACTACGGAACTTACTAAATAATGATGATTGGATGACAGGAGCACAAGCCTTAGAAAAAGGGTTTGTTGATGAGGTCGCCGATTTGGAAGTCGTAGCTTATCTTGGTGAAGATAAGAAAACGGCTTTTTTTAATGGCGTTCAGATAAGCCTTGAAAATGTTCGTAACAAGGATGTGCTTATGGCAATGTTGCCCTCACATCCCCAAAACAAACCGCGCATTGAAACCCGAAACCATAAGGAGGCAAAGGATATGACACTTGGGGAACTTAAAGTGAATCACCCAGCAATTTATGATGAAGCACTGAACTTAGGGCTAGCTCAAGCCCAAGGTGCATCCTCCGAGGCTATAACGACCGCCAGAAACGAAGGATATACAAAAGGCGTAACTGCAGAGCGTGAGCGCATGAAGGCAATAGACAACATTGCCCTACCTGGCATGGAAGCCATCACCAATAAAGCGAAATACGAAACAGGCATAACAGCTGAAGCTTACGCAATGGAGGTAATTGCTTCTCAGAAACAGAAAGGAATCACGTTCTTGAGCAATGCACAAGCCGATGCCGCAGAACTTGATGATATACCGACTGCGGGCGAACAGCAAAACGGTGAAACAGAGGAAAAAGAACTCTTGGCCTACGCTGCAGAAGTAGCACAAACCATTAGAAGGGTAGTGTAAAGTTCCCAATGAAAACAAATTGAGTAGAGAAAATCCTGGGGCTCTGCCCCAGACCCCGAGGTTTAACGCTTTAGTTTTCCAAAGAATGACGCAGCAACCCAAGCGACAAACAAAAAAATGACACCAAAAA
>Ga0123355_10007194_pt1 | contig 16626 bp, 6 predicted proteins | sample TergutEmb28metaG_3_FD_89872 | JGI IMG/M metagenome (GOLD analysis project Ga0123355, IMG submission 89872) | Embiratermes neotenicus P1 segment gut microbial communities from Petit-Saut dam, French Guiana - Emb289 P1 | ecosystem: Host-associated > Arthropoda: Insects > Digestive system > Gut ...
ATGTTGAGACAGTGTCAATAATCAACATCCACTATTGACAATAAATCATCTATATTGTTGCATCTTGTTGGTTTTCTTTCCTCACGCTTTACTCACAATGCACGGTCACAGGAACATAAAGCTTCCTTGTGCTGTGCAGGTGGCCAAATCAGATAAACTCAAAGTGATCAGGGCGACTGCTGGATGTGTAGCACCAGCAACTGCTGTGTTGTGAATGGAATGAAGTAGGTTACTGGCTATACTTTGTCATGCCGCTTGAAGATTTGCTTACCGAAATATTTTAATTACAATTCAGGGCAAGGTTTCTTTTCAGCGCGTTTAAAGAATATGAAAATACGGCCTACTAAAGCCACGTCGTAATTTTTCCAGCACACTAACACTTTAACACTCTCTCCAACCAACTGAATTTTTCCCTTTATACATACAAACTTTAGTGAACTCGCGTATTTTCCTCAAACAACAGGAGGAAGGAAGTATATCTGTTGCATGTGTACGAACGTAAGATAAATTCATGACGGTTCAATGTTAGGACAAATATATTCACTTGTTCCAAAATTTCTTACCGTTATTTTCAGTCAATTTCGAAAGAATGGGTCAAAGTTACAGGAAGTAAAGTAAGTCAGATTTTAATATCTCAATGTTTTAAAACGCCAATTTAGAATTGCATCCCATTTCGCTTTACGTTTCCTACAACAAATTTTTTTCTCCTGCAGCGAACATGTCGGTTCAACGTGCGTACAAAACAGCTAGCAAAAATCGACATGCTATTCAGGCTTTTGGCAGTAACCCAAAGAAGGAATCTGTTCGCAGATTAACCTTGTTCGTTTATCCATCAACGGACCAACGTCGATCCTGGAACAAATTGCTACAAGTCTATATGGTTATAGCACCAAGGGTCCATAAACATTCCAAAAATCAAGCAGTAACATTAAAATTCTATATATCAGAAGGAATGGTTGCTCTTTGTTTATTAATTTTGTGAATAATTAATGGCCCACCAAGTAGTCTTTGTTGAATCGTTCGTGGTTACTTCGTTTATCAATAAATCTCTGGTCCCGTCTGAATTCAAAAATAATCACGAGAGCATATCCTGAACCCTATTTAGTCCACAAATTCCTACGTTATATGTCTAGTTCCGTTTCACCATTTCCCCATCTATCCATCTATGCCAACTACCATTCGGTCCGGCATCTTTCGTCTTCCTGTTTGCTACGGAAGAATCTACAGATTATAATACAGGAAATTTAACTGTACCTCTTGTTTATTTATCCTTGAAACATTGTCTTCAACATTAAGTGAGGAACAAAGACTGAGGGTTTTCGAATGCAGGGTGGTGAGTAAGATATTTGGGCCTATGACAGATAAAGTAACGGGAGGATGGAAAAAATTACATAATGAGCAGCTTCATGTTTGAAATCTCATCAAATGTCATTATGATGAACTAATCAAGGAGAATGAAATGTGCGAGCAGGCATGTGGTACGTTTGAAGAAAAGCGAAATGCCTGCAGAATTGAGCGAGGAAACCTGGAAACCTGGGCATAAGTGGGAGTATAATACTAAACTACATCTGAAAGTAATAGGATAGAAGGGCGTGGAATGAACTGATGTGCTCAGGAAAGGGAAAGTGGAGGAGTCTTTTAAAAACAGTAATGAGCCTTCGGGTCCCATAAAATGTAAAAAATTTCTCTCATACCTGCTGAAACACCAGCTTCTCAACAAAGAAACTTCCGTGGCTTTAGGCTTCTATCTATGCACAATTCTCCTAAATAGCTTCTTCGCTTAATGTCTACAAACCAACCTTTTGTAAGTTTAAATGTCTGCAGAGTATATGCATTCAAATTGTACAAATATTCAAACTGATAGATGTTCCATCCCTCAGAAAAGTAAAGCTTTCAATAGCTTTCAGTTCTCATATTCCTTGAACGCAATTTGTTATCAGTATGACAGTTTATCATGTAACAATTGTTGAGGTATAAAAGGTCCCAACTATATCGGTTGTTTATACAGTACGCACGGATTCCACGAAGGTTACAGATGACGGTTAAATACAGTTATGCATAAGCCCCATATCAAAGGAAGGATATTTTGTTTAGCAGTGTAACGTAATTACAAAGCCCTTTTTAAAACGTGAGTCATTATGTTTTTAGTTTTTGACTGTGACCAAAAAGCTCGCGGCTAAATTCTGCTGCTGACATCACAATAGGCTGGATTATATTGGCTGGTTGTTTTGAACAAAGGAGGCTTTTTCTCCCCTCAATGGCCAGTCTTTCAAGGCACATATATTTACATCGAACAGTAACGAAGCTTGTACAGGCTAACGCGTGCAAATAGTGTGCACAGTATCCATCGGAAGGGCTTCTTTGCTAATTTTCCATCTCAACTCCTGAAGATATAGGAGACGTGTTTTCCTTTTTTTGTGGAGGAAAGCAAGGAGACGTGCTGAGAGAGAGGAAGCCATTCCTTTTTGGCAGCACTTGGCTGCAGAAAGCACTTTCCTGCATTTTTTGTTCCATCCATCCGTCCGTCAACACGATAATTCATGGATGTTTGGGCCAATTAGTTTCCAATTACTGCTTCAAACTTAGTCTAGACGAGAAAGTACATGTTACAGTTACTCGGGAAACTTCACAATTCACAAGATATTACGGGAATTCAAAACAAACATTGAATGTCTAACAAGAAATATTAACGTGTTAAAATTAATTACCGCTATAACACAAATCCACAGACAAAAACTACGCTGTTTGATTAATTTAAACCATCCTTAGCATCTACAGAAGTTACTCTCACTACAGATTTTGCCAGCTTTATACAGCTACACGGGCAAATTCTGATATCCGTACTCAAGTTTTGGACTCTTATGTAGATGACAGGATAATTATAAATTTCCTATGTAAGGCACCATATTGCTTCGCGTGAGTGAAGTAAACTGCAGGCTTTTGCAGACTCTTTAGGGCTTCAGTTAATACTAACCTAAATGTAAATTAAGGCCAGGACAAAAGAGTCGCAGATATAAAGAGAGAGAAAAGGAGATTTTCTATAAGAGAAGAGACAGCAAGGCAAAGTCATAACTGAGTGGCAAGAGGACGATATATAATTCAGACTTTCTCATGCGGTTAGCCATGGTTACTTCATACTGTACAAGGCTTTTCGTTGGGGAACAAAATGATGTAAGGATGCAATAATTAAGGCCCATAAACTGCAAGATGTTACATTATTACAAGTCATTATCTAACAGGTATATTTGACAACAACCCATCAGTAAACGAAATCTAAAATTGGATTAGCATATCGTCCCGTTACATCATGTTCGCTTTGTTGTCGATTTATTATGCCGAGCGATGCAAGATAAGCATTGCAGACCATTCTACGTCCCAAGCAATGGGACAGCAGACTGGAATTCCTTTTGATGCATTGGGATTTGTAGGCATTTGTCTTTTTTAGATGGACGCAGAAAGCGACCTGACCGTACACTGATCTTTCTCTAGCCTCAATGTACAGAAGATAAAATGATACTCGTATCAAGTTTCCAAAATATTACTCACTGTATGCAAGACTGGTACATATTTCATTGCTTCTTGTCTGGACTTCGATAACGGATGACTTGATTTCTTTTGGTTTTTCCTTGGTAGCTCCAGAAATTCCTACCCACCACATTTTCCTTGCTCCTTCCTTCCAGTACAGAATTAATTGACCATCTGACCATTGCCGATATGCAAGCTACTGACACTGCCATTACATCGCACTCACCAGTAAAGACAGTCAGTACAACTTAAGTGATACAATTCTATTCGTATTGACGGCTACATACGAATATTTCAGGTCGCTAAACAAGCCACCTTTCCGTCTATACAAAAAACATCATACGGATGAATTCAACTAAATGTGTATAAGTACCGAAATCTGAAATATTTCTCCAACTGTCGCTAGACAGATAATTTTTCTTGGACTGCTCACCCTTGAAGAAGAAGGTACCGCGATCTTTAGAAAATACGGGAATTACCACCACCTCAAGACAGCGTCAATGTCCAGAAGACTCGAATTTTCAAAACATCTTTATTATAGAACAGAAAATTCTAAATCTTTCTTATACCGACATGCATTACTAACGTACTGAATGCACATTTTATAATTGTTATATTTTGCATAATATGATACGTATTGTTGGGCTAGTTGTGGAAATAAGAGGTCTATGTCTAACGTGTGGTGTCTGTTAAAGAGACAGTGAGCCTGTATATAACGAATATAGACCGCTTTATAATGCCAAGTGTATCACTCAACACGGCAGCAAGCATATGGACACATATTGAGTTATCACATAAACTGACTTTGAATATTATTAGACTACAAGAATATAACGTATATTGATGTTTAAGAAGGGGCATTAACAGCTGCATTGTTGAATTGCTGGCTTGCTTGCTCTCTGGCGGTTTAGTTTGTTTATTCTGAAACAGCTATAAACATTAAATTCCATTAAGTTAAACCCAACTTCTGACCGAAATGTTTTATGGACTGCAGAGTAAAAGTTGGAATTTTACTCCCCACAAAACACATTTCATTCGCGTCTTTAATATGGCCTCAAAACACAAATAACCACGTGATATTACTAGAATATAAGCCTTCTTCGAGTTCAAGCAGATTAACTACATTTATTGAAACTCAAACACGTGTCACACATACGTAACTCTTACGTGACTATGTATATTTATCACCTACATGTTAAGGTGGAAGGAAACTGTGTTTACGGTTCTCTCTCAATTACAGTAATCCTGAAAGAATAATGTCGAATAATTGTGAGTCCGGTTAAGATATTCGAAAATGAGGAAAAACGTGAAGAATTTATAAGGGAACTGTGTACAAGTAGTACTTCTACAGGAACATTTGCTCAGTGACGGAGGAACTGGGGCAGTTTCAGCATTTAGAATTCGAACTGTGTCAATATATTAAAACACGACGGACGAAGCTCGATCTCTTGTCCTACTGATGCAACCGCTTGAAATTAACGTTACTGGATTACGTTTGGTACAGTACGATATTAACATTTCAGATTATACTCCATTATCCCTACTTCGTATGTCATTCCACACGTAACACTGAACATGTCGACTTTACCAACATACCCATAATCTCTCATCAGGTGGATTTTATTAGCCTCAGATCTGGCACTTGCAGCGCTAGACGGCGACGAAACGGTTCCGTCGCTTGTACTATGTACTGTGCGGCTACTTTAGTACTCCAAGTGAAGCCGTATACTTCTTTCGTTTACTAATTAAATTTCCGATATTCCTCTGCGCAATGCCATTTACGATACCGTTCCTATCGGAACCCTAAGAATGACTGTTCAGGTTCTCATTACATGGAATTTTATTTCAATTTCCTTGTGTCCCAGATGATCTCATCCTGGGTTGGACGTGATGTATCCATGGCCGATAGGGTTTATTTTCAATTTTAGATTTCAAAGAAACAATGTTTGGTGCACTTCGTCATTTACTTATTCATCAACTGAACAGTACTTTAATAGTCACTGACATTATGCTAGAAAGAAATTTGAGAGCCAAGGGCAAGATATCTTTTAACTTAGAGAAAGTGGTACACGTTACACTGGTTCAAAGCGTGATGCTGCTTCCACAGTTAACAATTACATGTGAGATGATCTCACATATAGCTCAGCCCGGTACTGAACACAGAGAAAGTAAAGCAATCCATATTCAGTCTAGGACAGGCCCTTAGTGTTCCAGGAGGATGAGACTCCCAGAATTTCTAGTCCATTGGCACATGAAGGTGGCAAGGTTGTTAGCTCTGCGCGCTGGCCACATTTACCCTCTAGGAAATACTCCATCGGGAAAGGAGCTTGTGACTTTCCGCATTGTGGCGCAGTGTCTGACCAAACTGTGCTCCGTGTAGCCACGACTGAATACAGATCAGGCCTAAATGTATATCAGCAACGCATCTTGACTACAGCAGTACGATAAAATTCCTCTGTTTTGTAAAGTTTTGTTTTATTTTAAATTTTGAAGATGGAGCAATAAACCTTTAAAATTACGATCATCTCCACGTAATTACGGTAATAATACAGATCGTTCTAAACAGTACATTAACCTTTAGGCACCATGCATCCTATATATAGGACAGGCGTATCGCTACTCCTAAGAGTACGCTTTTTATATATTTAGTCAACAAATATATTTAATTATTTTTTTAGACTTTCTCTCGCCATCTTCATTTTTTCCTCCACAAAATGTCGCGTATTTCCTAATGTTATCCTTCTTGATTCATAAAATATTTACATTTTACATAAATGGTGTGCTAAATTGTAAATTATGTAAAATGTAAATTTATGTAAGTTATGGCCTTCAGGCCAAAAGGTTAATTGTATTACTTAAATTACTTATGTTAATTACACTGTGTCGTTTCTGTGCAGTGACATTCGCCATTTTACAGCTGAATGTTTTAAGCTTTAAGGTAAATCCTTGCCGGTAATATCTACCAATTTATAATTAATATTGTAAATGTATGCCACATTAAATCATTAGAAATATTGCAGACTTATAAGTATAGAACTGAGCTCACTAAACGTAACCTACGATTTCACATGGACCAATAAAGTTTAACGATTCTAATGGTGCCACATATAATGGTGTAACAAATACCTATTTCTGTAAGTCGCTCTACATGTTTCAGACGGTTTGTCCGTCCATCATCAGGAGCTCAAAACTGCCCGTACAGCGTTAGATAATTGTCAGACCAATAATGCTACCTGCTGCTAGTCTGGCCAGGTTAACAGCAGGTAGCAGTATTGCTTTGACAAATACCTGATGGTGTATTTGCAGTTTTGAGCTCATGATGATGGACGGAAAACCGCATGAAACATGTAGAGCATTTTACAGAAACAGATAAATTGAGAAAAGTCACATCCTTTTGGTTGTACTTTGCTAATACCAGCTCAACGTGTAAATGAATTATACACATCTTGCCAATACTGAATGTCGCTGCGGCAGCAAACTATAAGTTCTTTCTCTAAACCAGAGAGCAGAATGTTAGTGAAATATGAAACACTGGGCCCTTCCTAACAAGAATTACGTTAATGTGTGCTTGCATGAATGAAGGCATGTTTTTAATGAAGTGCATATCTACGCCTACAAGTAGCGTGCACAGAAAAAGTAGCACTTAGTACGGTCACTCAAGGCAAAGAAGTGGCGTTTTTTTTAAGTAAGTCCATTACGCAGTGCCACACGATTACTTTTATACAACAGTCATATCAATTTTTAAAATTTCTTATTTAAAAATGACTAAATATGAAAAGTTTCAACTCTTTTACGAAGTAAATACTGGCTGCGATGTGAATAGCAGAATTCAGTAATATCTCATTAAATCAAACTGTTATAATTAATATTTCTCACAACGTTTGCTAAACGCATAGAACGGAATTCTTCCTGAGTGTCAGAAAATTCCCCCACTATATAGATGGGAGTATTTAATGTAATATTCATAAGGAACTCTCACCGATGAAATTTCTAAGGGCTGTGTTTAAATCCTGCCTCAGAAGTTAACATATCATGACAGCCCATTAAGCAGCCTTTACGGTGTTTCTTAGAGGTAAATCTTCTATGTAAACATTGCTAAATAAACCGAGCATCGCAAAAGTTGTGCAAGAGTAAAAATATACCTATTATTATCACTGGTTTATGTTTTCGTAAATTTCACTCTCAGAGTTGCCTAACATTTCGAAAAGAACGACTTTGATAAATGAAATACTTTTATACTTTCAAGATGCTGGGTATTCCATAAAATGTTTCCATATGATAAAACTGTCAGAATTCATCATTTTAACGAAACGAAACTTGATTTTTTTAGCTGTAACCAGTAATGTAGCTAACCGTGTTTTAATGAGAAGAGCAAGCAATACAAACTACCGCCCCTGACATAAATCACAAATTTTAAAAAAGTCACAATTATTCATTAAACTTCCTTTTATTTGTGTGAATAGTTTAACACTTGTTGAGAGAAGAAATAAAAATTTCCTTAAATTAAAACATCTATTTTGATACCATTTGAACACCGCTGCCCGGCATAGCCACACAACTCCCACTTCCCATCCGCAAGCTACGTTCATGTTCGTAATAGTATGCCACGGGGTTTTAAGCTGGCCAAACTGAGTAGAGTTAACCAGAATTCTCATCCACCTTATTTTCAACATGTTACTCTAAGGTACGGCTATGCGTCCCATTTGGTCTCTTCACTGGAGATTTTCCGGTCGAAATTCTACATGCATTGTTACTGCATTTGATAATGCCTGTTAAATAGTGATATGCGAGTAATGCGTAGCGTTACAAATATGAACAATATACAATAAGAGGCGAATTACTAACATATAACCTCAGCTACTGTTTAAATTTCAATCACGTGCTCGCTGTAATCGGAAGGAAGGACATAACATTTCACACAAAAAGGCCTACTTCACAGTTTCATCAAACCTAATTTCTTCAACAACACGGGTACCAAAACAACGCTGTCTTTGTTGTCAATGTCATTTTTTTTATGCTGACTTCGATCATGTGAGAAATGAAGAACTATTAATTATAGTCAAGGAGCAGAGGAATATCCTGCAAGAAATAAGTAAACGGAAGGCTAACTGGATTGGTACATTTTGCGTAGAAACTGTTTTCTACAACGGATTATTGAATGAAAGATAAAAGGAGGGATAGAAGTGACAGGAAGACGAGGAAGAAGACGTAAGAAGCTACTGGATGACCTTAAGGAAATGAGAGGATACTCTCATTTGAAGGAGGAAACTCTAGATCGCACTATGTGGAGAGCTTGCTTTGGAAGAGGCTTTGGACCTGTCGTAAGGCAGACTACTAAATGAATGAATGCTGACTTCACTTTGCACAGAATCTTTAGCACGCGAAGTCTGGTTGATGTACGACTTGAAACACGGAATCCCTTCATCAGGAAAGTAAGAATTTCTCTTGACAATAGCATCAGCCAAGGGGATCGGATCCACCTGGCGACAGAAGAATACCGCAGCAGGAAAGTATCAGGAGCAACGTCCGTCCATCTTCACAACAACGTCTCAGCACATGCAACGTTTCAAATTAATCTGAACATTATCCTAAAGCAAGAAGCATCGTATGTGTTAAGCTGGTCCCTCTCGCATCATGTTCCAGCACTCCACCTATTATGCCAGTCGATTGATTTAAAACTTCCTTAGACTCAAAATTTGTAACGCTTAAAGTGTTTTTAGAAGGAACAATAACACACAACGAGAGGGCACAAATTGAGAACAAATCAATAGGATCCTATTACGATATAAAAAATATGTGTCAGTCAAAACACAATTGTATTAGGACAACAGAAATTACGTGTATAAAACACCGACATGTTTCGACCGAGGATAGGTCACTTTCAGGCTCACAACAATTATAAAAAACACACATTGAGGAAGGTGGTACGCGGTGTGACAGTTAGTTGAGACACTGCGCTACAAGCTGGAAGGTCGTGAGTTCGATTCCCAATTTTTCATTGACATAATCCTCAGCTTCCAGCAGAAATGAGTACTAGCAATATTTCCTGGAGGTAAAGGTGGCCGATGCGTAGAGCTGACAAGCTTACCATCTTCATGTGCCGACTGTCTGGAAATGTGGAAGCTTCAACTTCCTGGAACCCTCTGGGTCTGTCAAGACCTGTAATGGTGTTGCTTTACCTTCAAAATGAGGAAGACAGCGTAAAAGTAGTAGTTTGAGTAGGCTAAGTATAGTGAAATAAATTTGAATAAAAGTCATATATAAGTAAAAGATTCATGCCAGCAGGGGTTTTTAAGGCGTGTGTCATGCAAGTAAAATAATTAGTATTAACAGAAGTTTTTTAATGCCACAAGAAATATGCTGCAGTAGCTTCTGATGTCACTTCGATAATCAGGTGGCACAGAAGTATATGAAAATGACGAATGGCGTTTACTTGTTTAAGGCTAAAATTGATGTTTCATATACGAGTACACAGTAATTGTGCGTGATTGCAGACTTCCGTTGAGATGTAAATGGTTCCTCTGGGACGAAACGCAGCGTAGATTAATAGTTATTTGCTGATGTTTCGGGAAAATCTATCTGTCCCATCTTCAAGGGGCTTCTTTTTGGACTGCTTCTCCCTTGAAGATGGGACATATATGTTGTTCATACCGGTCAGTAACTGACTACAAATGGACTACCATTACATAACTGATATTGAAAATATTTGTCTTAACATCAACAGCTGTAATTTTCTGATATTATTATAGAAGTATTAGAACGTAAACATTGTAAACAATACTAAATTTTTGTGTACGTTGAAGTGTCTCAGTTTCTACCAACTTGGGTGTGATAAAGTAGCCTAGCTAGAAAGATGTGCAATATAGTGCGATGTCTTGCAGGTGGTCAGGAGCAAAGAAGTTTAAACATTCAGCATGCTTATTTCCTTACCACATAAGTACGCCATTATGAAAACTATTCTTACAAAGAAATACTATTTTTACTTCTACACGAATTATCAGAGCAATTTACAATTTTTTTAATAATCATATTATTTATAAAGAAAGGAAGAATTTTATTCAATTCTTTCAATTATTCTACTTCGGTTTTAAAATGACTGACTGAGAGACAAACTGACTAATTGACTGACTGACTGACTGACTGACTGACAAACTGAATGACTAAGCAGTCAACTAAATATCCTTCAGGAGAAACTGAAAGTCCCTCAGCTAAAGAAGTTACTTCCCGAATTTTATGAAATCCACAAGTGGTTTACCGTTTATGTAAAACGCCGCTATTTGTTTTTATCCTCAGCCACATGAATTCAGTCTCTAACATCACATACTACTTATTTACGATCCATTTTAATATCATTCTCCTAGCTATAATTTTGTTTTCACAGTGTTTTTGCCTTCAGTTTTTCCCCAGAAGAATTGTGTTTTCACTTCTGCTCTTCCACAAGCGTGGCACACCCCCTGCCCACTTAATTCTCTTCCATATTTTACGGTGAATATTGATATCAAGGTTTCCACCAAGTATAAGAAGAGAATAATTTTTTTTTCCATCTGATACTTCTCAGTTCAATATGTTTATCAGAAAAATGCGTAACGTTGCTCTACGATATACATATATACAGTTATTTATTTAAATATTTATTTAAATATTTATTTAATGTTAATTCAGAAATATATTTAAATGTTCATTTAAATGTATCTGTAGTTTCACTGTTATTCAAGATGAAAAGCTCCGACATACTTGCGGCAAGATATTTTATAGCGGATTCCACACACACAAACACAAAGCCCATGTTCATACAACCTCCCTCACTGCTTGCATTCTGTTAGCAGCGACATTTCCCTATCTCCGAAATAATTCGACACACGGACCGTAACACAACAGACTGTAATAGACAACGTTGATATCTAAACCTGATACCATACAAGTTCTAGTGCGTTAGACATTCTAACGTTTTGAAAACGGATTCTAAGCAGAAGTCTCTTGCATAACTCGAGAGTTTAGGAAACTGTTAACAATAAACAATCTGACGATATAAGAAGAGAAATATACATGTATTTTTATACGAAACATTTCGAAGATGAACAAATAGGTAAAGGAAAAAATTAAAAAATCACAGCTTATCTAATGTATGATCTGTTGCTAATAATTTTGGTACATACATGAAAACCCTGTAATGGGATATATCGTGCACACTAAGAACAAGAAAAATGAGCCTGGGGCATATCGTGCACACTAAGAATAAGAGAAATGGGCCTGATTACTGACTAATTATTCGGAGATATTACAGGGAACAGACCACTCATAGGAAATGTATTGTAGGTAGGAGAACAATAACAAAATTTATCTTAGAGGAAGTGTGTGTGTGTGTGTGTGTGTGTGGAATCACTCAAGGTGGCTGATCATAGAATTTATTGTTAGGTTTTTGTTATCAAGATAAAATCTATTTCTGTTCCACTAAGGCAGGCAACACCTGGCCCAATGGAACAAATATCAGCTTCCTTGGAAAGACTTTGTAGCGTGTTAATAGTTGTGAATCGCTTAACGTTTTAAAGAGCTAATTACAAAACAAATTACGCCAATACAAAGGCGATGAAATATTTAACAAAATTTCTTATGTCTATCTTAATTAAAAAGAAACAAAACTTTTTAACTAAACTGCAGATGTCTATGTAGTCCTGAATACCTCGAAGTCAGTTGACCTCGTATAAATAATGTCGCCTTTTTGGCCATGTCGCTGTATTGTTATAACTCACGAAAAATATGTGTTGAAAAATGCATGAAATTGGGTCAGAAAATAAGGTTACATGTCATGTAATTTCGTAAATACAGAAGGTCAATTGACTCTAATTTTACCCAAGAAATATATCGCCTAGAAAGAGCTTAATATAATTCTTGGTAGCTACAGACTGAAAGATGAAGTGACGGTTGATAACACAGGATGTGGACATCTTTGAAGAGAAAACAGACGATCTCGTCCCACGAAAGTTTACATACCTATGTTATGACTGGGACTGTGTGGAAAATTAAGGAAACGGCAGTAAAATTAAATCCGATCTCTCCTTATCAGGCCTGAATACAAGGTATTTAAAATATGTAAGTTTTAAGACTATTTTCTGAGCAATATTTTAACATTTGTGTAGGATTTTATACTGCGGAAAATATTTTGTTTTCCTATTTACAATATTCTATCGGTAATACCTTCTAAATTTCTGTCAATTTCTCACAATCACGATTTATTTTTCAGAAATACTCTCAGACTAAAATACGCAGAATTTCAAAATTAATTCCATATAAAATTGAGGGTGTGATATTAAATGAAACTTATGCTGAATTTTCCACTGCTGGCGCATTACATTTCTTAATTCCATGTATTAATAAGCTAGTGTTGAAAGACAGTCTTCAAAGATACTAATATAATACTGACTTTGACGAAAACCGGCCTGCTTGTTAAAACGTTCTGTGAGATATATCTAAACGCTGCAATATAGGATGAGGGAAGTAAGCTGCAAGTTCAAAGTACGAGCCGAAATTAATTTTCTCTGTGTATCTGAACACCGAATGCAAGACAAGTTCAACCCCGGAAGAGATTCATAACCGGAAGCATTATTTCACTTAGTTTACTAATTGTAAATAGCATATACGTCAGCACATTAGGATGAAACTGTGCAGTGTTACAGCGCTTTCATCTGCTCTCAATAGCAATTAAATCACAACGAAAATAAGTAATTTTCGTCCTTCAAGTTAGGTCACATTGGCACACTTGCTTGATATCACCAGAGATTATATAACCTTGACATAAGGTCTTGGAACATGGTACGGTATTGCACAAGACACATTATCGGAAACAAGAAGTGTGTCCAAATATGGAAGTGTTGTTACGTAGGCTCTAAATGTAAGGTTATGAGAAGAGGAAGCATGTCAGTAAATACACAAATATCATAATTTGCACTTCAGTTTTTCCTTGTGTGAAAGACTTGTAAGTAAGAGTTTCTTTCAGAGTGCGACCCACAGAAAAGAATTTTATACCTGATTGCTGTCTGTCCTTCTATTCACTGCATTACATTTGATTGTGGATCGTGGATGAAGTCTCACTTTGCACGTACGTGTATAAGGCAAGGTTATTATATAGCAATTAAGCTATAGTTTGATTAATTTATTCACACTAATAACTCATTTGTGTTTCTTTGAATTTATCGTCCTAAATGAATAAACAGAAAAAGTAACAAAAACAAGTTAAATAAGAAAGAAAAAAATATTTTTCAGGCGGAATTATACAAGGACAATGTAAGTGGATAAAGTAATGAAGTAAAAACCGTTGTTTCCCATCGAAGTGATTGCAACGAGAATCAAGAAGCCAAACACCTAGGGCTACTCTTTCATTAATTCCCACTTCTTAAAACTCCAACAGTTTCCTCAAGGAAATCTTTTTACAAAAATGCCTTTGCTCTTCCACATTTTAGCAAAGAGTTTCAATTAGACAAATTAAAATTCGTAAACACAAAATGATCAGGATATCATTGTAAACAGTTTCTTATAAGCCACACAGAAATTGATAAACGTATTCCTACAATAATAACCTATAATGGCATTCACTTAGAGTGATTTTGCATCTCTGCATGAAGTCCTTAAATAACGGAACAAAATTAGGTTAATATTATACGAAAAAGTGGAACTTGTCGCGTTCTTTTATACTGCAAAACACATGACACATCGTGTTGATTTATTTCTACAGAACTACATTTTCTCCTCTCCGTACAAGCATGAGTGACATCTGAATAAATGCGTTGTTATTACTCCATAATTCATCTCCTGTATATGAAGAGCTTTCAGATGTGTAAGCGGATAATACAGGGGTTAATTCTTTTGTCTTTTGACATCCTTATTCAAATCACGTATATTTATATGAAGCTCTTTTTCGCTACCTGCAACATCGTTATTTTTGTTCTGGATCAAAAGGACTTGATTGTTTATTTTCGTGCTCTAGTAATTTAATGCTGGAAAAGAAAACAATCCGCGACACTACGTTTGTATTCTGCAGCCTTCTGGAAAATACCTTATTATTCTCGGTGTACCTAAGCCTGTCTCTTTTGTTTCAGAGGTTCATTAGTAAATAAATTGTAATCTTATGCCTACATCCAACTTTACTAGTTATCGTATTACATCATTAACCCGTTTCCAATCTACTTTTTTTTTCGTTACAAAGTGGGTACAGACATGTTCTACAGTCCAATATTACAGTAACAGCCAAAAACCTTACCTAAAAACCCCTTAAAATGGCATATATTTTTGGAGTGTTTATAAAGCAATGTTACACATCAAGCATATTAGCAAGATAACACACGAGTTCTCTGATTCAACAGATAGCATCATAAGGCTATCCATCGCTGGCACGTTACTCAATTCCACCCTGTTAATCAGAGCCGGATTCCAAGAGGACCTGCAAACCTCTGTGAACAGATTTAAAGCCCTTTTAGTCCTTTAATAAAATTTATACCTATTCAGGAGTTTCCGCTTGGAATATCTACTGATCTGCTGACAGTGAATCAGGTAGGCCAATGGACGTTTAAAGGGAAGAAAATCTGCAACTATTCATTAGCAGCGTCCGTGGATATTTGAAATGTTAGACTCTCATTTTACTTCGCCTTGTGTCTCTCACACAATGGCGTCGTGAGTGATTTCTCATTTGGGATTCAGGAACGGCAGAAAATGTAAATATGAGGATAAGGTGCTCTTCAGAGCGGTGATATGGTCGACAAAACTCTAGGATATAAATATTGTAATTAGGCAATAACCCTTACAGAAAGTTTATAAATAGACATTCTGTCTGTAAACACTTTTCTTCAAATCCTCTACACACTTTCCAAAAATATTATTAAAAATAATCTAATCTTATATTTTGGATTACTGAAGTGTTTGGGGTCTTCGACAGTTTTGATCCTAGTTGCTTCGAGTGGGTAATTTTAAGACGCGGTAGGGAGGAATTTAGTGCTTCAGTTCAATAAATGGTCAAAACTAGGCATGGGTATTACTTCTCCCCTCAAATTGGCGTTAGTTTTCAGAAGCCATATAAAAGCCAAAATAGGAGTTAATTACTCTTCATCTGTAAAGGACCTATGTTGATTGTATTAACAGGCTTCCATCAGCTAGGTTAAAGAAAATTTTTCAGCTCTGAAATAACATTTAAAACAACTGGAATTCTTTAAGAGTTTGTATGGATTTGTTGCTGTTTTGAACGAAAAACTCCATTCTGTATTACTTACAATAATAAGCCTATTCGTGGGTCTGTTGTTTTAGTGAACAAAAAGATTCCGTTACTTAGGACCTACAGTAGATTTCATAGGTTTGTTGTTGTTCTGAACAAAAGGCATTTCGTTATTTACAAAACATGCTGCCCTTCGAGAGCGTATTCCATTTGTATTATTGTTAGGTTGACGCAATTATCTCGATACTCCATAGTGCCTTTTGCTGTAACGAAAACAATTCGCATCTAGTTCCATTCTAGACAGTTTATAAAAGTCCATTTATAAAGTTCCAGCCTCGCGAACAAAAAAAAAACGAACACCAAGCGATCGATCAACGAAATCAAACAACGATCCACTTGTTTGTTAGTTCAATAACGAAGGCTTCAATCGAAATACAGATACGGTCATAGAAATTGCAACTGCAAGACGAGTTCATCTACATGACCACCATCCAGTTCACAAACAAACCAGGCCTTCTGTTTCTTATATAACTTACCCAACAGTTGCGTACATAATACAGACACATTTTATACCAAGCGTGTTTTGAACTACATCACTGAAACTTATTGTAGCACCGTGCATTATTGTAGAATCACTTCAATTTATCAACCAACGAATGCACATATAATTTCACATAAAACACGTTTAAAACACTTTAAAACACTCCGACATATTTCGATCTTGTCATATCATCATCAGGGAGCTTTGTTCCTTGCTAAAGATATATTACAGTATTCACAATTCAATTTGTATTTGCAAACGAGGTGTTGTGGCAGCATATCATGTTGTGTGGGAATGTGTTGTGGAGCAGTGGCTAGGTGTGCGTCGTACGACGCACACCTAGCCACTGCTCCACAACACA
>Ga0123355_10007195_pt1 | contig 16626 bp, 10 predicted proteins | sample TergutEmb28metaG_3_FD_89872 | JGI IMG/M metagenome (GOLD analysis project Ga0123355, IMG submission 89872) | Embiratermes neotenicus P1 segment gut microbial communities from Petit-Saut dam, French Guiana - Emb289 P1 | ecosystem: Host-associated > Arthropoda: Insects > Digestive system > Gut ...
CACATACACACACATAAACATACACACACATACAAAAACACACACATATACACAAACACACATACAAACATGCACAAACACACATACAAACTTGCACAAACACACACATACACAAACACACACATACAAAACACCCACATACAAACATACGTACACATACACAAAACACACACACACAAACACATAAACACACATACAAAAACACACACATACACACGCATACAAACATAAACAAACACAAACACACACATACAAAAACACACACATACAAAAACACACATACACAAACACACACATATAAACAAACACACATACAAACATGCACAAACACACACACATACACAAACACACATACAAACATGCACAAACACACACACATACACAAACACACACACACATACAAACATACACAAACACACACATACACACATACAAACATACGCACACATACACAAAACACACACTCACAAACACATAAACACACATAAAAAAACACACACATACACATACACATACACATACACACATACAAACATAAACAAACACAAACACACACACATACAAAAACACACACATACACAAACACACACATATACACAAGCACACACACATGCACAAACACGAACTCTCTCTCACTCTCAAAGACACACTGTTTTATCGCCTCTATCACCTTGGCAATATCATAACCACTAATTATTTCCCCTTTTACGAAGTTTTAGAAGTGACTTTCTTCAATATTTTACAAGCTGTAAGTTTCTCAGGACAGTGCTTGTTAATTCCGCAGATACTAACTTTGATGATTACTCTGTTACGAAATTCATGGTAGGAAAACTTCTACACACTAAAAACTGAGTCAGCTGGTATCCGCCTTCCTTTCGTAACGGTCCACCAAACGTCACGGTGTCACATCCTAAAATTCTAAGTTATTAATACGACTATAAACATTTTGCTTAAGAATGAGTAAAAACTCCGAGTATTTACTGAACGCTTCATCACAACGTTAAATGTCAGTACGAAGTTCTTACCCAGGAGCACTCAATCTCACATTGATCCATAAAGAAGCAAACCGAAATCCAAGCTTCTCGACTTAGATCTCTTTTAAGTAATACACAATAAAATGCGAATGGAATATTGAATAAAACGCAATTAGACGAATGTAATTATAGAATACAGTTTATGATTGATTTTGTGTATCTGCTGGCGGCTTAAGGTAAGGACCAGATGGGTAGCAGGTAGAGACACTCCTGGAGTTAAGACAGGGCTTCGCTTCGACGAAAAGTAAGTCAGATATAACAAGTACATCGATCTCCATTAGTAAGCAATAACAACGTGAAAACGGTTTCGACACCCAGGCACAGAACTGTAAAGGATATCGCAATGACCTGACAAAAACAAAAATCAGACCCCAACCAAAGCATCGACCCTTACGTATGTGCCGTGCAAGCACAAATTGCGGTGTTTCAAGACTATCATTTTCATAAGTATGAAACCACTAACTAACTAATTAGTTAACTCCAACTCCATGGAATGGAGTCCTCCCTAAGAAGCTAACCGGTCCTCAGCTGGTCAAGAAATTCCCCCATTTTATGTAACTCGAACATTCATCACCGCATTTACAACAGCCAAGGCATCGTGAAATGTGTCGTAACATTACAAGGTTTAACGGTGAGCAGTTGTTAGCACCTCGCCCAACCCCCAAGCTGGAGGACCACCCATTGTCTGTTATCTGCAACTGTTTATTCAATATATTCGCAGCTACGCTGCATATCCGGAGGCTGTTCCTCCATCCGCAACCTGAGGACGCACCACGCCGTGGTGACAGTGACCCACTTACACACGTAGTCGTCAATCGATTATGTGTGCGTAGCAATTCGCGGAGTGCCTGCACGCACAGTTTAGTCAGGGTATTGCTTCGAGAGTTTTAGAGGAATAAACACATATTCTAGTGCTCAATAAAATGGTGCTCCATAGGTTTTCTGGCGGGCTAAGCTGCAGAACAATGTTAATAGAATTCTACGTGTCTTTACGTAGCTGGGGAAGGACACTGTCAAATACTTCGATATCTTTTACAGGCTGAATCAATTAAAAATTCCAATGACACCATCTGGAATCGAACTAGCGATCTTCCGATTTGTAGCACAGCACCTTAACCACTGTGCCACCGCCGAAGGGATAGTAACATCTCCTAAACCACATGGTGTTAGAAACTAAGTTGCCACAATTTAACTTTTTAATATTAGGCCTATCATCCCAACTACGTCATGAACTCGTACAGTCCCTGACGGCATATCGACTAAGCTACAAGCTACAGGACGACGTCCTGATCCTGCTCGTAAGCTGTCAGCAAACCTGTATGACATATACCATTGCTGTGTGTAGAGTGAAAAATTCTTGATGAGGGACAGAGGAACTTTCCGAAACATGTAGAGTTTTATTCCAAAAATAAATTTGAGAAATTAGTGCATTTATTTGATTTTAATATAAGAAACTCTTTGTTCTCTACGTCGTTTAGATCGGCTCTGAGGTCAATGCAGACTCTACTACAGTCCGTACTTTGGGCCTCTTCCCTCCTTGTAAAAAGGTGGGAACGCGAAGCTGACAATTCCTTTCCCTCTACCACCAGGGTAAAAAATACGTGCTGCTATACCTCTCCAATTATGTTCTGTTTTAATTAAGCACAAAGAAAATTTCACCTTTATATTTGTATTTACAGGCAGAATCTACCCCCAGATATCCAAATTTCATCTCATAAGTTAATGCCTGTTACCAATTACGTCAGCAGAATACCATCTGCTCACTATAGTGCCTCAATACCAGTAAAGAGCAAGCCTGTTAGCAGCTGGTTATCGGCAACACAGCAATATCGATACAAATATTACTGCATCTCTACGTGTCCTAATGGATGCCCTATTATAATAGATAATTATCTATCAGTTCCTCTAAACCAATTACACGATTTTCAAGTAGATAACACGAAGCTTCCATATAATTAGCAGAACTAAGAGGGACATGTGACATTGTTATGCTTTTGCTGGTCGAAGGTAAATTTGTTTTTGCTTGATAAAGTAACACTACACGAAGACATATGCGGTAGTGGAGACTGGGCTCCCACAATTCATTCCCTTGGGGTTAGACAGAGGTGAGCGGTCAACTTTAGACCCCAACAATTAAAGTCTTCCGTAGATTTAACTAGGAGAATGTCTTGAGAGAAAGCCTTGGGTATTAACTAATATAAAGTATGTATTTTATATATTCATATTACTTAAATCATTTTAACCAAAATTGTGTAATTTTAATTATTATGAAGTGATTTAACACAGTTAATCACAACTGTATTGTTGTAATAAGAACATCACCCTGAAGATGAATTGGGAATGAATGCATTATACTACGAAAGTGCATTTTGTTTGTCATTTGTGTATTCTTGGATATGTTTAATATAAGAAGATGGAACATAATAAAATGCTGTCAAGATATTTTTGGAAGTACAAAAAATGGAAACGCAGAAAAATCTATTATTATTATTATTATTATTATTATTATTAACTGCATCTGGGTTGTCACACGGTGGCAGTGGTTACTTTACGTGTTTACAAAATATGAAATTGGTTAATAAAATATGAAATTGGTTAACAAAATATGAAATTGGTTAAATTAATCGGAATAGTTGGGTTACGGGACTGAACCTTTGACCGGGGCCTCCCAAAAAGAAGTAACGACACTACAAATATAAGACTGAATTTAAAAAAATTGTGTAATAAAGTTTAAAGATCGTACATTTGTTTTGATACCACTTGTCACTTGACACTTGCAAATATGACACAATATGCTTCAGATCCATTCGCACTTCATACAGAAATCCGAAATGTGACACATGATGTATTGTCTTCCTCTCTCAGTAAGAGTTACAATACCCATGGAGCCGCTAGATCTCTCTCGCAGGAAGAGCTACTTCATTGTGACATTCTGCATTGAACTGTCAGGTTTAGAATTAAAAAAAAAAAAAAAGCGATGTGCAAGGAGGAAATGACGAGATTGCTCCATGATAAAAAAAAGCAAGTGACAAAATTAATTTTATTCTTTGAAACCTCAAAACATTTAAATTTATTCCAGTACCACAGCGTCACAAAACTGCTATACCAGGACCACGAAGGGTGGGGGGCCTTATGACGTACCGCGTGTTGCCGTGTTTCTGCCAACTGTGGTAATTTCGTCCAGCCTCTCTGGCCTATATCAACAGGCCCAAAGTACTTACCAACTTAAAATTCTAAAATGCAGTTGTCACCACCAAGCTTCATGTGAAGAGAAGCGCTAGACAATATGCGTGGGAAGCGGGGCGGAGGAGATTGCGTGTGCGGAAAATGGTAAGCTGGAGGTAGACTAAGATGGAGGCTAGACATATGGCTCCTTTCATTGGCCTGAGCGTAGTGCAACATCTTTTAAAGCCCACCGGTAAATTTAATATGATTGTACTTTACAGACTAAACAAAGTTTAGTTCTGAAATTCAGAGACAAATGCCTACTAACGGCTACGGATTGCAGCATGGTAATCATACGTTTATTCCTACAACAACCAGCGGTTTTGGTTAGCATTCTTCATTTGAAAACTGCGCTCTTCTGGGTTATTACGCAGCGAGTAGTGATAATCCTTTACCGAAGTTTAGGGGCCGATAGGATATCCCAGAATGTCGGTAAGAAACTACCACTACTCGCTGCGTAATAACAAAGAAGGCCGCAGTTCTTATCTACTTCGCAGCGGAAGTCTGAAATGACCCTTGATTTGTTCACGTTTCACAGATTGTATTGTGACTTTACTTGTATCTCTCATGAAAAAGCAATTTGTCTTTACCCACCGACATTAAGTTTTACAGGAGACAGAAGACAGCTGACACATCCTAAATAGACAAACACTTAAGCATGTTCTGTTTATAAGGAAATATAAGGACAAGCAATTTTGTTTTTTGACACATCATTTTGACAGAAGGTGTGTTTGTAACGCAACTGCGTGCAAATGCAGTGATCTCAGTCTGACGAATTGTGTGGATAACGACAAATTGCGTTTCCTGATCGACATAGTGGACATTGTCCAACTTTTCAAGTTAGAAATCACACAACGTTTCGAAAAATGAGTCACCGCCTGCAAGTTACAACGAAAAAAAAAAACATTTTCTTTTGGGCCTTTTAGAAAGACACTAGACTGGAGCCTGCTGCAGCCAACTTCATCTTCAGAAGAGAAGACAGAAAATGTTATCACGAAAAAAATAGGGTGTTTTATTAAAAACCTTTGATAGCCGCATACCAAATTGCACAGCTTCCATCCCCTTTAAACGTCCGCCTATAGAATCTTAATGTCAATTTACGCATAAACAAACATCTCTATTTTAATACACTCCTAAATTCATAGTCTGCCCATCCCAGATATGGCTGTTCAATAAGATGATTCCATACATAACAGCACGTAGTGATATGAAGGGTAGTTCCTATATCTGTGTAGGTGACTGTTGTGGACCCCTGATTGATTATCCACGGTTTGGCTTGTGAAATCTCTCGCTCTCTCCCCTGAGAGCGACAGCTGGACCCATGGCTCACACATCATGTCTATGCGTAAGCCACAATCCAGCCCTCCATATTCGACAAAGTTTTTGTGCGGTTAATTCCACTATGTGTTGCATATATGAAAGAGGATGGGAGAATTTTCTATCCGTGTTCACAGAGTCTGCGTTATCACGAAGTCCACACTGCTGAAAGCATGGAGTGCAGATTTTCATCGTTATCATTTTTTGTCATTTCAAACCAAAATCTAGTTCTCTCATCTGTAAAATTGTTTGTTTTTCCCTTCTAGTGTTCTGTCCACAAAGTTTACCTGCAACAGACACAGCGACATTATGGCCACCGCACGATGTATTTTTGTGTGGGGTTCGATGCACCAGTAAATGAAATTGGCTGTTGACATAGAGGTATTAATATCAGGTCAATCGACATGATGACATTTTAACTTAAACAATTGCTGTGTATACAATAAATTCCAACATTTAACACGCATAAAAATTACTCAGGCTTTTGCTTTCATGTCAAAGTGTAATTAATCCTTTATGCGGTCTAAAATATTCGAATGCTTATTTACTTCACAATCAAAGCTTTTCGCAAATTATCACTTCTATTTAAAATATAAAGTCCTGTTTCCTGTTTCTCACCCTAAGCCTCAAATAGAAGAAAGAGTGATACGAAGCTCACGCCTTACTTTGCAAATATTTATCTCTAAAGCGATAAAAAGAAAAGTAATTGAGACTAGCAATTTATGGCAGGCTCATCTAGGTACAAAACTTCGTACCTGGCGACTGAAGTTCACTCAGGTTTCTCATCGTTTTGTCCGATAAGAAAGGACATAATAGACAATGTCAAAATCAAACATCATGTTTACAGAGTGATTACAAACTGCAGTAAAAGTTTTGAAACATTTTTTCCACCTTATTATTTACAGTTAAAATAATGAGTGTAATGTACGTAATGTATAAACAGTAATGTCCCTTTTTTGTCACTTCTTTACCTGTAGGCAACCAGGCGGCATCACTGTACTCAGGTGATGAAAATGGAGGTTTAAGGTGCAGCAGAGAAGAAACAAGTGTCTTGTTCGGCGCAAATTAAACCCAAAGTTCGGTAAGGAAACATCCGTCAGAAAGACGGCATGATGTGTGTGTGTGTGTTGTGTGTGTGTGTGTGTGTGTGCGTGCGTGTGTGTGTGTGTGTGTGTGTGTGGAACAAACCACTTTAGGGGAGATGTTGTTCGTGTTCTCAACAAGGACAAAGCAGTGGAAGACCACGTGTTCCAGCAGAGACTGTCGAAAGCTGTCGTGCAGGTTTACTGAGCAGCTCAAGGAAATCGCACTCGTGGTACACGTAGAGAGCTTGAACCACAGCAAACAGTAGGAAGATTCCGCGACAAGAACTTTCTCTCGCACCTTACAGGTTGCAAATTCTGTACGAATTCAGCTAACGCCAAAAACTTAAGCGTATTCCGCTTTTGTTGCAAAATATTAGAGCGTATGGAACCTGATAAAGAGTTCTTGGACGAAACTTTTTTCTGAAGCGGTCTTTCATGTGATTGGGAAAGTGTACAAACACTATACTTCACTCACTTTTTTCATTCTCTAGGCTGCCTAACGACAGGTCCATACCCTCTTCCAAAGCGAGTTCTCCACAAAGTGCAATCCAGTAACTTATCTGTTCTTCAAGGTCATCCAATAGCAGCTTATATCTTCTTCCTCGTCTTCTTGTCACTTCTATCTTTCTTCCTATCTCTCCTTCAACAACGTGTTCTAGAAGGCAGTTCTTATGCAGGTTGCAACAAATCCAGTTAGCCTTCCTTCTTCTATTTATTTATTGTGTATAGAATATTTCTCGCCTCCTTAAATATGCATAATACTTCTTCGTTTCTCATACAATCGGTCTAACTGATCTTATCCATACTTCTCCAGCACCACGCTTCAAGACTTCCAGGTATTTGAGATCTACTTTCCGTAGTGTACAAATTACAACACCACAAAAGCCATGTTTCAAATGTAGCATTTCACTAGCTTCTTTCTTAAAATCGAGTCCAATTTGCTGGTGAAAAGAGGTTTCTTCTTGCTGAATGCTGCTTTTGCCGTGGCAATACTGAATTTAATTTCACGTGGACATTTTTCATTACTTGTTATTTACCCTAATATTTTAAATATTCCAGATTCTTCAGTTTTTGCAGTGGATTATAATCTGTATTGGCGATGTTTGCATAGAGATTCTAATTACTTTTTTTTTTTTCAAATTAATGTTCATTCTATTATATAAAAGTTATAGAAAATCCTAGGAAAGTGCTGACGTACGAGCGCGCAAGTCAGTAAGTTTTATTAACAGCGATAAGCCACAAAAACGTATAGGCAACATTTTTCTTTTTGGGATAAGGATTGTGTGTATGGACCTGAAAAAGAAATTCCTCGCTCCACAACAGTGCTAGAACACAGGACTTGAAGGTCTGTTCCATCAAAACCTTCAGGACGTTCGCATCTTCCATGACAACCATTACCCTCGTAAATGGATCGATCGTAGTGAATGGCCTCCAAGTTCACCGGACTTAACATTTCTGATTTTCATGTTACGGAAGTTTGTTAAGGATATCGCGTACGTGTTTCCGATGCTTGACAACGCTGAAGGGTTTAAAATCCGGATTTAAAAAGCCATACTGTTTGTCCACAAGGATATTCTGGACAGGACACGGACAGAATTGGAATATCGTTTGGACAAAATCCGTGTTGCGAAGGAAGCGTAACGTAAAATAACTTTATTGTGTATTCACTAAATGTATGCATTTCACATTCATATTTAATACAAAACTTGTGCCGTGAATGTGGAGAAAATATTTTTATTTAAAGTATTAATCTTGCCGCACACTCCAGCGCCCGCAATGGCCACAGCAACCCCCCCCCCCCCAAAAAAAAAAACTACGACCTTTATTAGAGATCAGAGAAATACGTATATAGGACAGAAGGAAAAGAGAGTTTTTTTGCCTTAACTTCATACACACTGACGTAGGGACGACTGTACTACTTTACGACTGTACTACTCTCCAACCGGCAGAAGAAATCATGGTAGACCTTTGAAGAGACTTCTGGATACCTGAGACCGGAACGGGTCAACAAGTGGCCCAACTCCATGACAGACATATTATGATGATGATGATGATGATGATGATGACGACGATGATGACGACTCTGCTATAAAATCTCGACAGTTGAAGCAGTTATTGTAATTGTTGCATCGAGGAATTCTGCCCTGTTACTGCAGACGGTCTGAAGAACAGCTCATCTTCAATTGTGTTCTGCAGTGTCAGGCACCGTTCAAAGTTACTTGCCACTTTGGCACGCCCAGAACTTTGATCTCACTGTCACTCTGCTGTCGAGTGTCATAATTCTGCCGTGCCTGACAGTGACTGCAGAGTCCAAGTGACAAATATCCACGGAAATATGAGCAAGAATCAACATATAAATTCTTACAGATCGAGACAGGCCGTCTTCCAGATATGGCTTATTTCGCGAAACAGAGTAGACTACGCGTATTCACACCTCAAAAGGGTAGATCTTATTTTCAACACTTCTCCATAATGCCTCCATAACTCCTTCGAAAATTTGGAATATCAAGCAAAGAAACGCGGTACGGTACATACTTGAGTTTCTTTACCTTATTTTCAATAGCTGAAGAGTGGGAAATAGAAATAAAAGTGCAAGGTTAATGTGTCGTTTCAATACAAGTTAACAACATTGTTACCTACGTCATTCCTTTCCCTGTTCTCTCCGCTACTTTCTCTACGTTTCCTCCATCTGAAAATCACTTCGTCTCCGTAGTCTAACTCGACAAGTTATTTTATACATTTCTTCTCGGAACGCGAGGTTTCAATAATGGTCTGATTTGGGTAGGGTGGGACAGAGGGGTCCTTGTTGTGTTGTGTGCAGTTTAGTTACTGTAGTGTTCCCCCAGAACACCTTCAAGTAATTCTAAGTGCGTTAGCAAAATTGCGAAAAGGACTACAAATTTCGTCACCTCTGTCCGTCTGCCACATGTAACAACTTGGATCCAATTGGACGGATTTTAATGAAATTTTGTATGTAAATATATTTTTTAATCTCCCGAGATAATTCAAGTTTAATTAAAATCCGACAAGAATAACGGTTACTTTATGCGGAGACCAAAATGTATTTTTGATCATATTCCGGTCAGTTCTCTTAGAATGAGCACTTATTTAGACAACTCTGTAGATAAAATCAAAACATATATTTTATGTTCAACAACGTTTCTTCGAAAATCGTGCTGTGTATGAGATAAAGCGGAAGAGTACTGTAAAGTCGGGTAGGCTAAAAATGACAATATAGATTATGTGCATTTTATGCTGAATGTCTAAAGCTACAAACATACTCTCAGAATATGTAACACATTATTTTTTTTCAATGCCACAACGGTTTAACGAAGGCGCCTCAATGTTACGTTACACATACATTTCATGCCTTGTTATTTGCGTATTGTGTGAAATTGGTGGAGTCCTCCTATCTGCCTTGGTATGATAAGTTCAGTGGGGCAGTTACTTTTGGTCCTGACGACATGCGTGTATGTGTGTTTGTACTGTGTGTGTGTGTATGTGTATATAATCATCAGATAATTTGTATTTTATTAAGTTTCACATTTATGTTAAGGTAAATATGTTAATTTTATATTATGTGTTGTTCGATTATTAGTTTTACTATTTATTAAAACCCAAACTCATACACCCATTTGATGTCACACATTATTACTCTTTACATTATACTGTCTCCAAAATAAAACATTTTGGAGACTGTACAATATAAACAGTAGACTGTGTAATAAAAACACGCGTATTTAGCTGGATTTAAATAAACAGTAAATTTGTTATTCGTTACGTATTCAAATTTCTACTCTCATCTGATATTACTTGTACGTAAACCCCATCGACCTCCGTTCCCTATTCAAATTACCCTGAGTTATTGGGTTCTGTTTATTGGATACTTTGGAGACAGAGGGAGATGAGGATTGCAGAAAGAGTAAACAAGAGTATTACTTTGGGCACTACCAACTATATTGGTTCTGGTCGGATACAACGACTCGAAAATATGTTCCGCTTCATCCGTCTGCGTGATGTTTTCTACTCAGCTGGATCATTTTATGAACAGGCACTCCCTCAAACACATTTTGATATTTTGCATTCTATAGAAGTATTATATCAATGAAATCTGCATGCCTTTAAATGCATATTGCCTTAAATCCTTTCAGGATCTAAATGTTGTCAGTGTCGCTACCGCCTCACAATGACGGGCGTCTTTCCTACTCTAATTACCGACAGCAGGAAAGTGCAGTTTCTGCTAATGGCATAGTATTCACACCATCGTTGTAAAAAGTACATACGTTTGTTAAAAATTTGAAATGGAGGAAAAAGATGACACACAAATAGAGGTAATATGGTAATATTGGAAGTGTGTTTTTCAAGAAGGAAAGGTTTATCATCCAAGAAAAGCCACATATTGTGGTCATTTCGGCTGTGACACCATGTTTTGGGGTACGTTACCGCGTTATGGGTTTTTTTTTATCGTTCTGGGTTACGATAATGTGTTGAGTTATGGTAACGTTTTTTTTTTTGTTAAAATGCCTTGTTTTCGGTTACTGTAACATATTTTGCGTTACGATAATAGGTTTTTGGTTGCAATACTTGTTTTGGGTTCCTTTACGTATTTTGGGTTACAATAAAGTGTCTGTGATTACGGTACCATGTTTTCGGTTAGTTTACGGTAACATGTTTTTGTTGCAATACATATTATGGGTTACTTTACATATTCAGAGTTACAATAACGTAGTTTGGGTTAGCGTGCCATGTTTTCGGTTAGCTTTAGGTAACACATTTTGTGTTACGTTAACACATTTTGTGTTACAATACATATTATGGGTTACTTTACATATTCTGAGGGTGGGATAACGTGTTTTGGGTCACTGTACTTTGTTTCATGTTAAAAAACCATGTTTTGATTTCGGTAACATGTTTATTATTACGATAACATGTTTTAGGTTAGAATAAACGAGTTGCTTTACGTGTTTTGGGACAACATAACGCCTTTTGAGTTACGGCACCATATTTTTGGCTAAGATAAAATGTTTTGGTTACGACAATATATTTTGTATTACGTTAATTAATTATTGGTTAAGATACCATATTGTAGTTCACTGCACATGTTCTGGATTAAGATAAAGTATTTTAGGTTAAGGTACCATGTTTTGTTACACGATATCATTTTTTCTAAACGTTTCATTAAACGAAATATTTCGGCATGCAGCATAGTCACTGTGCCAAATTTATATCTGATACACTGTTTGAAGCTTCACAGTATTAGTATAAGGTATATGAAGGTGGATACGTTGATGAACATTTATTAATTTTAGATGCGTATGTAAGAGGAATTCCTGTACAATGGGTACCGGGTCTTTCCCGGGGTAAAGTGCAGCCGTGGCGTGCTGCTGACCACTCACCCCCTTCTAGTGCCGCGGTCATGGAAGAGTAGAGCTATACTTCTACCCACCCTCTGGGACACACCGGGCCTGTAACGGGATCACTTTACCTTCACCTTTATGTAAGAGAAATGCAAAATTGTCGTATTTTCAAGACGGTAGTCTTAAAAACTGTGAACATTTTTCTCCCTCTCTCTCCACGGTACGAAGTTTCAAAGTAAGCAGTAACTCCTGCAGCGAGACATATACGAATAACCCTAACATGCATTTATGTACACTGTAAAACACATAACTGCATAATTTCTCCCTCTCTTCTAATATTATTACTAAGATCCAACAAAAGATGTAACACGTGAGAAATATGATGACTATGTTTTTTTTAAAAAAGTTAAGACTTACTCCTCTGTCGTTACATATGTTAACAAAGAGATGTGAATGTAAACAGAATAGCTATAAATAGCTGTAGATATTTGAGTGTCCACCTATAACCCTTTAAAGATGAGAATATAGCGTTTTATTTACAGAGTCGGTTCGTACCGCGCAGTAAACACTTTTGATAGCGGTTATAAAATCAAACACTTTGTGTTATGTAGGGCAAATTCGCAATTTGTTCTGAGATAGATACACAGCTTATAAACACGTTGTGTGCCGAATGTACAATTTTTGAATGTTAAACCTGTTGTAGCATCACCAATAACCTTCAAAATGTTAATACCGTTCCCTATAGAGCAACACGCCTTACGTAGTCCTGCCTTAAGTTCTGTCCCAAATTTCACGTAGTTCGCAGCTGGAGACAATGAGGCGGAAGGGTTCAAAGGTTGGTTATTTTTGGACTGTTGACCCTTCAGGTACTTTTGCCAAGGCAGTTTGCTCACGTCTCTAGCAGTGTTAACATGGAGTGGGGTTTCAAGGAAAACCATGTGGCTGTGATTACCCTTTACAAAAGCGGAAAATCAGAATTTCAAATTTTCAAACTCTTGAAATCATTGAAAATTTCGCGAAATTTCTTCTTTCGTGTAATTAAACGTTATAAGGAACTCTGGGGCGTTGAAGACAGGGCTCGGTCAGGACGCCTGAAAAGTGTGAGGACTGAAGCCACTATCAAAACAGTACGGGAGCGGATTCGCCGAAATCCGCTCTGGAGACAGAAGATCATGTCCCGAGGGCTGAACATGTCGACCCAATCAAGTCGTGCCTCATCAGGGACGATCTAGACATGAGAGCGCACCTCCGCTCAAAGGGACACCTCCTTACTCCCGCTTTGAAGGTGATCCGACGAACAAGAGCAGAGCGTCTCCTCCAGTGGCACGCTGAGAACGGGCATGAAAACATCCTCTTCACGGACTATAAATTTTTCACCATCGAGGAGCAGTACAACCAGACCAACAAGATTTATGCTCAAACGCCCTTTTAGGTGTATTCTGAGGGTTCAGGGATGCCATAACCCTTCCTCCGTCATGGTTTGGTGGGAGGTGTCCCATCAGGGGGTGACACAACTTCATTTTTGCTTGAAAGGAGTGAAACTGGTGTCCGAGTGTATCAAGAGGACGTGCTACAAGGAGTTGTGAAACAGCTTAACGTGACCCTCCTCAGTGGTCAGAAATGGGTCTTCCAGCAGGACTCAGCTCCCACCCAAAAGCCAAGAAGGCTCAGGAGTGGCTGCGGAAGAACTTTCCGACCTTTATCAGTGTCAAGGACTGCCGAGTTCAGACCTCAATTCCCGGGACTATAAATTGTGGACTATTTTGGAGGACAAGGCTTGCCAAAAGCGTCACAACAACCTGGACAGTCTGAAGAGATCCCTCGTGAAAACAGCGGCAGAGATCCTCCTGGAGACAGTGCGTACCGCGATAGCACATTGACCGGAGCGTCTCCAGGCTTGCGTCGAGGTAGAGGGCGGTCATTTTGAGTGGCATTATTATAAATAAAAACTTTAAACTATTGTTAATAAATTATTTGGCTCGAAAAGTGGATGTTCTATTTCATTTTCCTTCTAGGTCACAATACACTTGGGACAGAACTTATGGCAGGACTGTGTAATATACATTTTATATTCCATCAAGTTCCGTGTTTCACTATATTCGCAAATGCATCTCTGTTTCCAGAAAATTACATGTATGCAGCGTGAATCCTAATTTCAGCGACCCCTGAAAGGTATGTATCAGTGATATAAGCACAGTGTAAAAAAGCATATTGATAATCGCAGCGCGTTCCCGTTGAAATCCGGATTTAAAACCGTCTAAATCAGGTCATAACGTTTCGCAGCTCTGTTCCTGACTTATGGCTCTCATTATATGTGTGTCGATGTGAACGACACTGTCCTCAGAAAAAGCCACGTTGTCAGCGGACTGGTGTTGAGTCCCCTCACGTGATCTTAACAGGTGTTAATGGCTTCACAAACAACGATGCTATGGTCCACCATCATAGCAAAAAAGGACTACAATAATAAGAGTAGGATTCCAATTTTTTAAACCCGAATGAGTGACAGGTCCCCCCGCCTCCTCACCCACACTTTTAAATGGAATCTCCTCGGATATGAAGTCGCGTCACAAACTGTTCCATCTCCATGTACAACAAAACACACACAAACGCGCAAGATTATCTTAATAAAAAACGCATCTTTCCATAGCATATTTTTCGGTAAACAATTACTGACATTCGGAGGATAAATAGTGCCTTCATCCTCAAGGACAGATGCCGCAGGTTCTTATTATTTTCCGGCAAATTTGTGCCATTCTACGCAGAGCCACATCTAAGAAGGCAGTATCATTTGTACTCAACACAGAACATCAAATCCCAAAAATTAACAATTCACACTTCTGTCTCGGTGTATACAGTAAAAATCTTGATGTTGCGAATCTCATATTATGAACGATGAAAACTATAAAATATACTGTTCATATTTATATAATAAAAAGGCCAATTTACAATATCCCACAAATATGATTTTAAGTAATTTGGAAAATAATTTAAATTAGATTTAAATATTAACTTTAAAAAGCCAATGCCTTCGATTCGTCTATTTTCTACGCCATTTCCGTCTATTTCACATAACTGTTCTTTTCCATCCCGTTCGTTACATGACCGGTTAAAATATGACGTCGTGAAAAAAAATATATATGTATGTGTGTGTGTATATATATATATGTATATATATATATTTATACATACACCAAAAATAAAAACAGGAAAAGCTGACATTCACACCGTAAATACAAATTTATAAGCTCCGTTGGATATCAGTGAGATAGCTAGAGACAGTAATCAGGAGGAGGGCTATCACATGTTTCGTTGCCAGAATGCAGAGCAGAATCATAAAATCAAGTCACACGCATCTGAAAAGAACCAGGGAAAACAAAAATCAGATTCACAAATAAATTAAGAATTTATTCCAGGCATATTTATTATCACTCAGAATTTTGTGATTCCCAATTTTACAACAGCTAATAACGCAATGATTGAAATATAAGGAGAAAATTTTGTGGTCGTTTCTTCGCGTTAAGCTTTTTCACCCTACAGGAAGAACAGATTTCAGGCGACTGAAAACAGATCGCTGAGGATGATATTTGGAATAAAACTTGGGAAGTGACAAGAGAATAGAGGATGGAGGAAGAAATGTAATAATAATGTGTTTCATAGCACATATTGTATAATCTTCTTAAAATGTGATTAGGGTTTCCGACCGTTGAGGAAGAAATGAGAGTAGAACATGTAATATGGAGGGGTCTAAAAAGTGTATACGGTGTTTTATTCATGAAACTTGAAGGGAAGAGACAATTTGGGAGACATAAACGTAGATGGGAAGTAAAATTAAATTTTAATTTAATACGAAATGCTATGTCGATATTGATTGGATACAACTGGCCCAGTACATAAACGGCGGATAATTTCATGTATAACTAAGCGGGAGATAATTTTCTGAACTAAAATTCTGTTTCATAATGTTACAAGTAGTTAAACTCAAAGAATATGAATTACAAAACTGTCATAGATGTATAGCAAAAGGAAAGTTGTTAAAACTTGATGAGGACTGAAACGAAGGTCATCATTCTCAGAGATCGGGATTAGCAGACAGTGAGTGACCTACCGCACGGGAAACAGAACGGAATGGACTGTCTAGACGTCTGGGCTAACTGCTAAGGCAGACTCAGAGTTCACAACAAACCGAAGTCCTTCGCCTGCTATCTAATATCAATTATATAGAAAATAGCACGTCATAGGGACTCTGCTTGACATGCATTCTTCGCCGTTTCAAAGTCTGTTTCTTCATACGTAATATAGAGCCTTGCACCCGGCTTTCAAGCAATCCTCCTCGTCTCAGGGAATATCGGGGGTGGGGGGGTGGGGGGGTGGTGATGGAGAGGACAGGGAAGATACGCCAATTCGAAGTTACAGAAAACAGCCTCTTTCATTGAAGTCAAACCACTTAATGTTTACCAGAGGACACACACACGTACTGATCGCTGCCTTGATATTTCCGAAGTGATCCCGTGGATAACACTTTCGCCACAAATGTCAGTTACTCTGTTGGCCACCTGACATCCACTCTGTAATACGATCCCCGCTCACCTGCAACAACGGTTGCTAAGC
>Ga0123355_10007197_pt1 | contig 16625 bp, 14 predicted proteins | sample TergutEmb28metaG_3_FD_89872 | JGI IMG/M metagenome (GOLD analysis project Ga0123355, IMG submission 89872) | Embiratermes neotenicus P1 segment gut microbial communities from Petit-Saut dam, French Guiana - Emb289 P1 | ecosystem: Host-associated > Arthropoda: Insects > Digestive system > Gut ...
GGCTTCATTTATTAGTTTATATATGGCTTTATCGGTGGAACAGTTTGACCTGAAGCCATATTGATTCTCTGTTAAGATATTAAATTTGGATAAGTGTTCCTGGAGTTGATTGTACATTAATTTGTACATTAATATGTGTTTATAATGTTGTTTCCTTTGGATTTTGAGAACATGTTCATTCAGTCTTCGATTTGGTTATTTTATTATTATTATTATTTGGTGAAGAGTGCAAATTATGAAGCTACTCAATCTGCAGTTTTGTCTTAACTCCTGTTACTCCTCTTTCTGAAGCTTTAGGTCATGTTAATTAATTTAAGGTCTATTTAGCTGAGAGGCTTAACTTTATTTTTGGGTATATCTTGCATGGTATTTGCCTGAGGGAAAAATATCTTGAGTGAAAGCTGTATATAATGAAAGGTCACTGTGTGAAATGCCAATGCAAGCACAGAGGGAGGAAGAGTATAGCTCTGCCAGTTCTCAGCCTTGGTGCTACAAGGGAGTGGGTGTTCAGTGCCATGACCCAGTTGCTTTACCCCTGGGAAAGAGACCCATTACCCATTGTACAGGAGGGTTAGTGGGCTTGGGGGCTGGTCTGGTGGGGTACAGATAATCTCACCCCCCTGCCAGAGTTCGAACCTCAGGCTGTCCAGCCCATAGTGTGAAGGGATATCCTGACGATTAAAACACTTTATTATCCAACAGATACACAAATATATAATTTGTAGATACAATTAGAATTATTATAAAATATTTAAAATATTTAAAATTGCTCCAGCATGTTTTGGATCACAAGGGATCCATCATCAGGGAGCTCTATACAGTGCTTGGCTAAAATTACAGTAATGGTTCCATCTTGTCAGTTGATATGGATGTAGTCGGTGGTATGGCAGCATATTTGCCAGTGGTGCATGTGTGTACTGCACAGTCTAGAGAGGCACTGAGTGCCCCTCAAGACTGTGCAGTACACACGCTCACCATGGACAAATATGTTGCCATAACACTGACTACGTCCATATCAACAGATATGAAAAAAACCATTACTGTAATTTTAGCCAAGTACTGTATAGAGCTCCCTGATGGTGGATCCCTTGTGATCCGAAACGTGTTGGAACAATTTTAAATATTTTGTAATAATTCTGATTGTATCTACAAATTATATATTTGTGCATCTGTTGGATAATAAAGTGTTTTAATCATCATTGATAAACGGTACAAACATGAAGGATATCCTGACATTTCCAAACTTAATGCTAGGACTGAGAATGGCAGGTAGTACAGCTTTTGCCATTGTATGCCATACTATCTCTCTCATCTGAGTCAGTATAGTGAATTTTACAGCCATGACCCTCTGTGATGCTTCTCAGTGGGTGCTTGTTTTTGTCAGTGCTAACTGCAATCCACAGTTTTCAAATAAAGGAACAATCCATTTGTTTTAATTTTTGTAATATATGAAGTTTTGATTTTATAGGTACACGTGTGGTTTTGGTTAATTGTGTAAAATTAGAAATATGCTTATGTAGTTTCTTAGGATTAGCATATTTAAATTTTGTTTGAAAACACTGCAGGACCATTTCTGGATTGCACATGTTTTCAGTTTCTTGCCACATTCAGGAGTGTTGTACAAGGCAAACACTATTTTAATTCTTACACATTGCATTAGCAGGAAGATATTTTATGATAAATGGACCACATTGTCTGCTCATGTCATGTTGTGAACTGTGGTTAGAAAGTTCAGCTTTTATACTAGGAAATTAAATTTATAGCTGATCCTGATTGGATGGTATATTCTTCATTGCAGTTTTCAAGATCTGCTCTGCCAAGGATATGCGTGAAGTCTCGGTTATGGCCTGGTATTGCAAGTGATCAATTTTGTAATATTCTTTCCCTTCATACACATGCTATGATGATGAAAAATGCTGTTACCGTACATGCGCAGCCAGAAAAGGGATATATAAAACACATGTTGAAACGTTGTGGATGGCTGGATTATCCTCGATGGGTAAGAAGTATTTGAGTTTCTTGTCATGTAAATTTTAACATGTATTTTATGATTACTGTTGACAGATGAGACTATAACGCCAAATTGTCCGATGTTGAACGTGGCTTATAGTATGCTGTCCTGGATGTTATGTATTAAAGGGTGAAATGAAACACTTGAACGTTGTTTCTGTTATATTGTTACTCAGTTGTAACAGATAAGTTGTTAATAATATGTATGTTACAGATTTTGTGGTGGTTTTTGTTACAGAAATTGAAAGCTTCTTCATATATTCTGTATGAAAATGTAGCAGATAAAGTTTCCTACATGAAGTTCTTTGAAGGTAGGTCTCCATCACTTGCACAGAGAAAGTGACATATGTTGTCATCAAAGAACTGAAGTACGTTAAGTACAAAAAACTTATTAGGGAGTAAATATAATAGCAGTAGCATTCCTTTTTATGTGGGATTCTAAGTTTTAACTGCATCATTTTCTTGATCTGCCTTCCTTCATTGGGTGTCTGCTTCCCTGACACCAGTAAATGAAAACGGATTTCGGGGGTGCTGCCCTGAGTATCAGGGTTGCTGATTTCTGACATTTTGATGGAACATACAGCCAACATCTTTAACCCTTTGGCACTGGAATTAAATATGTGCTGCAATCCACAAAACTCTAATTCTAATTTCATTGGTTTAATTTTGCTGTGCAAACTCCTTTAAAAAAAATGGGAAAAGGTGAAAAATTCCAACAGGGCCATACAAGGATAGCCATAATTGGCAGACACATATGCTGCGTCTCACAGGAATTGAACTAGGCACCCTGCAGTGTGGCATATGCATCGTTCAGTGCCAAAGTTTGAGGGTTAAGCAGCTATAGGTCTTCTTTTTTTTAATTTTAATATCATTGTTTAAAACTGTGTTGATGTTGTGGATGAAGTAACTGATTGCTGATACATACCATGTTTGGAATCACAGTTTTATCTTTTTACATTTTTAAATATCACATGCTTGCAGAATTCAGAAACTTTTCATTTTGTACATGCTGTGTATATGGGTTTCATATGGTTCTGGGAATAAACAGATATTTTTTCCTGATGTGGCATTAACTTGTTAAATGTCTGTAACGTAATCAGTCTTTCTAACTAGTAACTGGATTGTTTCAGTTCAGAAAAATGTAGACCTTAATGGTTTAATGCATCTGATTGCAATGTATGCCAGTAAAAACCATTTTTATGTTTAGAATTACAGATGCCAGATACATTTTATTCATGGTTCTTGATCACTGAGCTTCATGTATGGATGTTAATGGTACGAACAATGGCTGAAGGTGAGGAAGGTCGTTATGTTCGTAATAACATAGTTGAAGCCATGTGGGAAGATGTTATTACACGTGTGAAGAAACTTGAGGTACGTACTGAGAACACAGTGTATTACAAAATTTATGTACCTGCCCCGTAGTGATGATTCAGTTATTTTAATTTTAAGCCTGCTGTTTGAAAGGTTAAAATAGTATTTATTTTATGCATGTGGTTGTACAGCCTGGAAGTTCGTCAGGACTTAAAACACAGTCTATAGAACTGTTGCATCAATTCCAAGCAGCAGTGATAGGATATGATGAAGGATTGCTGAGTGATGACAAGGTGCTTGCCGGGGCTGTTTGGAGAACTTTACTTCAACAACACTGCAGCGACCTTGAAAATTTGGAACGCCTTGTGCATTATATTCGTAAGCAGGTAAGAATTGAAGTTCACCAAACATTATTTTCAATCAAGTTTAACTACTAATGCATGTGGTTTGTGAAGTTTTTATGGGTAAATTATATTTGATGTGAATCAGTCAGTAATCTCCCCCTGTTTGTACAAATTATTTGTGACTGATAGAACATGGGTGTTTTGTGTGTTATTTACATGTTCAGCTGCGTACAATGTCTTACAAGAAGGTGACACCCAGTTATTCATGACCTTATGTTAGTTGTCCCCTCTATGAAGATATTTTGCTGTCATTTGGAATTATTAAGGTCTTAGTATACTTAGCAAGTTGGTGCTGTGATACTGCATCTTTTAGATTGTGTAAGTACATTTGGCCGGGCGGAGAATTTTGTGTGCATCGTACTGGTATGTAATGTGATATTTGAGGTTCATACATCAGAATTGCTGAAGATTTAGTCTTCTGGAATGTTACACCATGTCAGCTGGTGGACTGCATGACCATTGACAAGAGGACACTAGATACTTTGAGACATCAGTAACTGCTGGCATTTGACAGGGAGTAATATTGTAGAAGACTTGAATGCTCAGTGGTATGGAAGTATGAGAGTTTTGTGATAATGTTTCTGCTTATGTATGACACAGTGCATGCCATGTTGTCTTGTGAAAGGTCTTTTAAGCACGCCTATCCATTGTGAGTTGGTTTTTACAGCTGTAGGTCTTAATCGTTGGTGCCTAATGTCTGGTATACCTGTCATGCAGTGAGCTGCTCAAAGTGCCTAGTGTCAGGTTAGGGTGTTGGCATTTATTGACATTTCTTATTCAGCTGTTTTTTAAATTTCAGTCTTTTGCCCAGTAAAACTTTAGGACTAGTTAATATTAATTTTCTTACTGCCTGGCAATTATGTGGTTGTATGTCAAAGATATATGCAGAGTGTTTGTGGCTTAATACCGTTACCTTTCTGGAATAAGCAGTTAAGGTGGAGCAGAGAGATGGAGTTCATTGAAAATTTTTTTTTGTCCAAGTGCCCTGTACACAACTGGAGGGGAAATGAGTGGCAAAGGAAACAGTGATGGTGGAGGATAGTTGCACCAGGTTTCTTGTTTTCGTTCATGTAGTGGTAATTTCTTTGGAATTAGGGTTTCACAAGATTTGCAAGCAACTGCAACAAAAGTGAGGCGTTGTATATGTGGCATACTTCATATCAGAAGAGACTTGTACAATAAAAATCTGGCGCTCTTTAATAGGATATGGACACTTTCTTGTATGGAGTAAACGTGATAAATTGTGGGTCGGTCATTTGGATCTTAATATCAAAGAGGTGGCTTGGTCAAACTGCAGAGCACCATTATAATTATGAATGTATTATTTCCATAAATCATCTGCAAGATTATGATCTCTGTGTTCAGGGACTTTTAGAGTCTTCGCTATTGGTGTTCATGGCACAGAAATCGACCGTCATTTTGAAGCTTACACAGTACTTAGAAGGCTGTGTGTTATGCCTTAAATAGAAATACTGCGGGAAGTTTATAAGGAGCTGCTTTTTCCATACAAAAGGCCTGTGGACAGGCCATGAAAGGTTAGGCTTCTTGCCTTTGAGCATACGACATATGAAAGGGCCAATACACAGTCAAACAGTTTGCATAACAGAGGCTATTGCATGAACATTTTGACAGTGTATGGGCTGGTAGGGGGTGTTTTGATGTGTGTGTGTGTGGTACAAAATCCAACAGATTTGAAATTTTTTACACAAACAAGCGAGTTGCAGAGTAGTTTGTGGCATGTAATGGAATATTTGTGTGACTGTGTCCAACACCTTTAATTTTTTGTTTTGCTGTGATTGGGGGAAGTTTGCTCTGCAAGTAATATTACATAAATGGCATAAAACCATGGCAATCTCCTGGAACAGTGGAGAGTTAAAAGTGAAGTATATAAGAATAGAAACTGGAAAAATGCAGGATACTATTTAGTTGCATGGGCCCCTTTAGTCCATGCCAGGCTTGAAGGGATTCTTTTCTCTGGAATATTTCTGTGGGTGAAAAAAAATTTTATCAACTAGTGAAGAACTTAAAAGAAACCATTTTTGCTGAGTTTAGGACTGAAGACGTTGTGTTACAGTATTTTCTGATAGCTATTATCCATTATCTCCAGTTTGTCAAGTTTGAAGTTGAAACAGGTAGCCAATCCAACGTGGACTGAGATGAATGTGCAGTTGTTCTTAGGCGAATATGTTTATACATGTGATAGGACAGTATTGTGTTGTGAAATAACATGAACTTGCGCTGAACAAAGAGTATTTATATATGATACTCTTTAAAGCGTAAACTGTAGGAAAGCTATTGAAGTTTTGTAGAAAATTCCCTGAAAGTGCGCCTTCCAAAGCAAAAATCTTCAGAACAGTGGCAGAGTGCCATGTGAAGAGATCAGTGTCAGATAAAAGGAAACCCCAACAAGGCTGTATACTGACAACCCAAGATTAACTTAATGATGTTGATGCTCCATCAGAACCAAGCTAAATACAGTCATTACATCCCTTGGCTCTTCAGCTTAGACTGTGAAGTATAGTTCACTTTACAAGAGTACCACATACTGTGTATTATTATTCTGTCATGTTTAATATTTTAGCATAAATGTGTATGTTTTTACAGGATATTTCAAGGTACTAAGATTGGGTAGTTTTGATGAAGTTTGTTCTGTAGGCGCAGTATATTGCATGTGATTTTATGCTCCAGGAGATCCTGGTAACTGAAGCAGTTTCTTATTGAAATTTAAGTTTTCCATATGCTAGTCCTTACAACAGAAGTGCAGTGAGCATATTGTACTTAACAGTGGCTGTGTTGAAAAATAAAGTACAAATTTTTCATACTCATATGACTTATTGATACCTTATAATAGGCTGTGACCACTTCCTGTTATATTCCTTTAAATTTTCATTCATATTCATGCTACATAATTCCATCAGTTGATATGTGTCATAAGCAGGTGGGTAAAGTAAGACAGAAACTATTATGAACATTTTATGATGGAGTTTGTCCCAAATAAAAATTAGTAAGATGAGTATGATAATTATTAATGATATGAAGGTTAGATGGTCACTTGAGGTAAGGTATGTCACTTCATGAATGTGCTGCTTAAGGTGTACAGAAGGAAATTTTAATAACTTATGTTATGTTTATCACATATATGGGACAGATTATTAATACTGAATATATCAAGGTTTTCTGTCACCAGATAACATGCTATTTTGAATTGTAAGTGACAGTTACTTGGGTCATTTTTGATGTTACTGTCTTTCACATCCATGTCCTATCAAGTCGTGATATGAGGCACGTTTAAGTCCAAACAGTACGTGGGTTATTCTGGCTACTAAAGAGTCCCCATGGGCATTGAGGCTGTCATCCAACCAACAGACCAGCTAATGGATCACCTCCATGAATAACTCCCTAGGTTGCTGCTGTAATGACTGTACCACTTTAGCCTTGGCATCTTTGTCCAGTTTGAATCAAAAGTCCTTTGCCTACTGAGTGTTGAAGGACTTTGAAATCACCATCAATGAACAGTGCTGGTGTGGAAACCTCGAAGGCATTCACATGCGATCAGGAGAGTGTTTGGCATGCTCATGAAGGATGTAATGTTGCACAACCATGCCCATCCAAGCAATGCCTGTATTGTCAGGGACTTGATATGGTCTATGTGCTGACACGTGGTTCGTCATCCATACAGCCCAGATCTATTTCATCATGTGATGTCCATGTGTATGTGGCCTTCAGGTTTCAGAGGCATTAGAGCCAGGATGTATGAAGATGTTAAGGCCACCATGGTGCAGTGATTTCAGCAGCAGCCAAAGTTGTTCTCCTATCGCTTGGTGTGGCAATGGGCTACTTGTCTCAAGGCCCATGAGAGCTATTTTTAATGGTCTTGCTTCTTTGCACAGAACAAGCCCCAAATGGGTTTCATTTGAACAAGTCTGTTACGTTATGGCAGTTTATGTTATTGACATCCTTTGATGGGAAAGCAGAATTATCCTGTATTGCTCTAACAAATCATGTGTCAGTTTGTAATCCTTGCAGAGCAACTGAGTTTCTACAAATGATGTAATCACATCAGGTAGACCATTCTGTTCAAAATAAAATTGGGGCATGCATCACTTGCTACGGACTGTGTTGGAATCACATGGATTTGTATCATGGTTACAACAGAAATGGAATAGTGACAATCATGGAAGATACAATAATAACAAAGTTTATATAAAAATTGTTCTGTTACTGTGCTGCTTGAACTGTGCAGTGGATGATCACAGGGGAATATCAGTGTAAACTTTAAGGTCAAGAAATAGATGGGGTGAAGTATATCTGAAATAGTACACCAAACCTCATGAGGAAAGTGGCATGTATGTGGAACAACTGGACTGGGGTTTCTGAGCAGCAACTCATAACACTTGTTTGTTTGGCAAATGTTTGAACACACGATTCATCAGTTTTGTATCAAATCATTTGTGATTCACTTCGTGGTTCCTATGAAACATTGGAGCCCATCTGCAACTCTGTAGTATCAGATTGCAAAAGACTGTGATACCGCTGTGAGAATGTAGTCTCACACTTTTGTACATCAGTTATGACTTGTAGATAAGAGATTGTTTCATTATCTGATTACAAAAGCAGTTTTTCTTTTTATGCCGTTCTGCCATGTGTGCGTTAAAAAGGTTGAACTTTGTGACATATTCTGGGCATATAAATAGGCCGTCTTATTTTACCAATATTCAGAGTGTTTTCTCTATAAAGAACGTCCGATAACTAGATGTGGCCTACAGTTTAGACAGTGTCAGAAAGTAGAGCACTTAATGGTCATTTACCATATGTGATGTATGTTGTATTGCTGCAGTCTTTGTCTTTTACTGAGAAGTTTTGTTTCAGAATGTTGTATTGTATGAAATTATGGAATACCAAACATAATTCTTTTTACCTCTAGGTGAAACTGTTGGATGAAATGGTACGAGATGAGGTTCTTTTATCACCCAGCATCACATGGATTGAGTTACCACAAAAGTCTGGTTATGCACAGTGAGGAGAAAGCTTTGTAGATATGCTAGACAATTTTTTGAATTGTGATTACAGAATGTATAGTGTAAATATAATTTATATTTTGCATTTCTGTGTGTGTGTGTGTGTGTGAAGCCTATATACTGCATTTATCAAAATATGAGGTTTTTTTTTTTCATACTTCCTCATCTGAAAAATGGGTTACCTGGTAATCCCACTGAAATTTAAGAACATTCTTTTTAGATATCTGATAATTGTAGACTGTGCATGGGTGTCTTCGTATATATGGGTAAATGCAGTATACACCCTGTGTCCTGTACTTTTCTTATGAAACCTACAGTAAGCAGTGGGCTGGGATAACAAAGTCAATATAATGACTCACTATGGGCTGAATGGCCTTGGGATTGAATCCCGGTGGTGGCCAGATTTTCCACACCTGTCCAGACCAGCTGTTGGGCTTAGCCATTCTCATGTACGATGAGTACCAGTTCTCTTTACCAGGAGTAAAGCAGCTGGGGCACAACATTGAACACCCCCATCCCCACCCCCCAATCTAGCTCAGAGTTTAAAGAAAGAGTAGTGGTAACGTCTACTCTCGCTCACTGCCTTCATGGTCTGTTCTAGAGTGAACTCTGCTTGTGCCTTTAACTACAGTAAGAAAAGAAATGGTGTTGTTGTGTTGTAACAAGGAGATGCGAAATTTGTACCATTGTATTTGGAAGCAACAAGATACATCAATCTGGCAATGTATATTATACTTGATAATTCGTACTTTTCTGGGCTTTGTTCATTGTCTGATACTCTGATAAGAACACAGCACTTCCAAAACTTATGCTGTTTCTATACTTGGGTAAAAAGGTCTGATAGAAAGAGCCATTCTCAGTCATCAGATGTGATTGGTTGGATTTGGGAATTTTTTTATCCTGACAAACTGTTTTCTGATTGTCCGTATAGAATGCCCAGCTAGTAGTTGTAACACTTGACAGTTGATGACTTCTGTGTGGAGTGACTGTGGTATCGCACACTAAGAATGGAGTGAACCCGTTGGTTCGTTACTGTCTTCTTATATGCCTGTAGTGTTCCATTACTCACTTAGTTTGTCGATACTGGTGATAACATACCAGGGATGATGAGTACACTGTTCAGGGATTACACTGCTAATATGCACCTGTGTATCACTTTTACTTGTAAATCAATATTCATTTTGTACGGATACTGGTGTGCTTTTTCTATGTAAGCGCATGGTATTTCAAAAGGGCCAGACCAATTACATTGCTGCAGCCTGTGTAAAAACACACATAATTGAGTGATATGAGCCATTTGGCCTGTTTACAGGTGTTTCAGAATGTGTATTCAGGCTGGGGGGGTTGTTTTGAACAGTTATTGTTAATTAAGCCATGAAACTTGAATTAAGTTTTTATTGTTTCACTAACAGTACCTGTTCAAAACAGCCCCTAACCTGAATACACATTCTTATTTCTTCACTCTTCATATTTAAGAAATCTGTAACTCTTGGGAACTGGATCTTTGTTTATATAACATTTCCATTTAGGAATTGCCTGAGAAGTAGGCTGTTAAAGTTAAGTTTTAAAGTAATGAACTGCTATGTATGAAACAGCCAAGTATTCTTTCTTTATGTCCATCCACCCATTCTGCAGCTACACTGTGTGTCTCAGAATGTGGTGGTTGCATTAGTTTGACCTATGGGAATTTGAATGTCAGTTTAGGCTTTGACTGCTTTTCAGCTACTGTATCCATGCCAGTTATGGATGTCTCTTCTGGCTGTAATTCCAGCAAACTGCAGGTGCATGTCAAGTTGATATTTGGCCTCTTCCGTATGTTGAAGTGGACAATATTGGTATAGGGTTTTTTTTTTTTTTACTTAGAAGTGATAATTTATTCACAAGTGTTCTCTAATATTTAAGGTGTGTGTTAGATTCATTATTGGTTACATCTGTGTTGCTCTTCTTGAGATTAGTTTTGATATGGGGTAGTTGCAAAGGATTTCAAGCCACATATTTCGCTCACACTGTAATATTGCTGACTTGCGGTCAGGAAGTACAAGGTTTGATTGTCAGCTGAGACACTGAATTTCTGACTGAGATTTTCCTTAGTTTAACTTAAGCCATCTAGGCTATAACTATTTCCTGTCCACGTTTTTCAGTTTCCACTAATCTTGATTGGCCTTTTGTACTGTTTGATGCTAAAAAACCATTGCAGTTGATACAACATTAAATGTTCTATGTTTTGTCACTCTACATTTTGGGGCTTACTTTTGTATCTGAGATGTAGTTGTGATGCTTTCTGTAGCATTTGAACTTTCATTAGCCAAATTTATCAGGCAGTGAGCAAGTGAACTGGCTGGAAATACATTATCGTAATGAATAAATTGATTATTTTTAACATTACTAACCTGTCTCTTCTTGTCTAATGTATCATATTGCTCATAGTATTGCAAACAAAATATAATTTTTATACACACACAAATATTTAGTTCATTTTTTGTCAGCTGTGTAAACTAATCTGTACTTAGTCTGGATGTTTGGAACTAATTATCTGTCTCAGTAATTTTGATAAGTCCAAACTGTCATCGGCAATGTCATGGGCTGTTTTAAATTTTTTCAGCAATATATTGCATTGATTAGAATTTCCTGTCTCAGCTGTTGCAATTTCACAGAGTTTTTCTTGTAGACAGTTTGTATCACAGCCCCTTGCAAGGGCTGTATCAGCTTCTTTAAAGTAGTATCTGGAACATAAGAGAACTGTCACAGTTCTGAAATAGTCTGTGTAAGATTCAGTAAATCTGCACACTGGTTGATAGTTAGTGTAATTGTTATGGCTGTGCTTTGCCTGTGGTCATTTGTATTACATCGTAATCTCCATATGAAATTATGTGTGAGTAGCTTAGACTGACACATGAAGGCATATTGAAAAGTGTCTGAACTCACTGCTAAGACCGAGAGTGAGAAGTAGTACAGCAGCTTTCCGCCGCTAGGTGTCACAATGTTGTTACTTTTTGAGTGAGTCTAGTGAATTTTGCAGCTGTAACCGTCTGCGTAGCTTCCAGTTGGTGTTTGCTATAGTTGTGTTAAGTGCAATCCACAATATTCTAATGAAGGAACAACATGTGTGTATTAAATATTGTTTCATACTCAGAAAGACTTCATTATCATTCATCACTGCATAATGTGAGCTGTTGAAGCTCTGTGAAATAACAGAAGAGTAAATACAAAGCAAATCCTTTTCTCCTGTCATTAGTGTCTAACTATAATTTTGAAACTTGGTATTGAAATTTTGAAATTATGCCGTTAATGGTCACCCCCTGGTTTGCATATTCCTTATTGTCATGGAAACATTGAAATGGTGGATAAGATTTCCCTGAATGGATATTATGAGAACACTGCACATATAACTGTAGTTTGCATCGACATTGCTATTTATTTTGTAATTTAAAAATCGATTCTCAATTCCCTTGTTTTAAACTTACATTTATTTTAATTTTTACCCACAAACCTCAAGAATTAGAAAAGCCGCTTTTTGCAGAACCTACTTTCTCTTCCACGTTCAGAGACAAGCTTGGTCGAGCTGCAATTGTAAAAATGGAAAGATTGTTTTAAGTACTTTGTGCTATATAAAGTAATTATTTACCTGGAGTATTGCTCTAGAAGACTTCTATTGGTGGCCATGTTTTGCACTAGTGTGTCCAGTGACATAGGGGAAAGAGACTCCACTCCATATGTGTCTTTGAAAGAGTAGAACTTAACCCATTTTGGTGTTGCATTGCCTTTCAGGTTTGCTTCTGTCAGGTTGTAGATCCATGTCTCACTATCTAGGATGTCCTGCAAGAAATTCCTTTTACAGTGTACTGCAGAATAATTGTTTGAATCATGACACTAATCTTAATACTATTTAAGAATTCAGTTCTTATTTCTCATAAAGGACCTGGCACTTCTGTTATAATGACCAGTTTGTTATGTTTAGCAGACAATTGCTGTGTAATCTTGACTGTCATACAAAACCCATTAATGTAGTCTGTAGCACAGGTGTTTTGAATGATGCGGGTGGTATGTGCATAACCATTGTACTTTGAAGGGTTTACTGATTTTCTGATAATGGTTCCTCCCAAAACATCTGTTTTGAAGTCTGAAAGATCATTAACTAACTTGAAAGATAAGACTGGGTCTTGCAGACCAGTTTCTCTCAGTTCTCATCCTGTTTGTGACATGTCTGATGTACGTCAGCCACTGTGATTTGTCATAACAGTGACAGGCAAAGTTACATAGAAGCAAGAGACACATATGGGAGCTCAGACAGCTCACTGAGTATACTGGCTAGCCCATGAGCAGAATGACTTGGGAAACTGGCACTTGATTCCTGATAGGCTGGGATTTTTTTTATCTGTGCAGTGTCCAAACCAGCTCTGAAGCCCACTTAGCCTTCTGTGTAGGAATTGCTGGCAGCAGAGTGGCTGCCACTGTTGGTTTCTGGGGTTAAGAATGTGAGGAATTATACTTCAACTGTCCAGTTTATCTTAATTGTGTGGGGCTTAATTCAGCATAGGACAACTTTATGTTTTGCCGCATATAATTTTGTCCATTTCCTTGTTAGTTCCTTATTTTGAGTATTTTCAGTATGCAGTTTATGAATATGTTTGTTTTATTTTTATTACAGTTAAAACATGCTGTATTAAGTATTTATACTTTATGCCTTTTCAATGTATTTCAGAAAGAATATGCTACTGTTAGTGTAAGGAATTTCGTTAATATACAGAGCTTATTTCGCATTTTCTTTAAGCTTTCTATTTTATATTTTCTTTACATATGATTGACATACATACGTAATTGGCAGAGTCCATGCTGTAGGCCTTGTAGTTAGGGTTGAGGTTGCTGAATGGGGTTACACTTCCACCGTTAAATGCCACATTGTTGGCACGAGTTGGTTCATCAATTGCATAATAAATGTAAAAGTGATCTTTGTGAGAATGACCGTTGAACTGAGCTGTTACTGTGTTTTCAAACCTAAGAAAATATAACCAAGTAGTATGAATTATTGTAGTCCCTTGTGTAATCATTGTGCTGGCAAAGTCAGTGATGCAGCTGCTTACATATTGGAAGACTAGGGTTTGAATCTGCAGCAGAAGATCAAAACTGATTCTGTACACATAATCATGGCCAGACTACAAAATTAACAGACTGTGGACTTCCAGTTTTGAAGTGATGAATACATGGTATTAATGTTTGTGCCAATTCCACATCTTTATGGTATTACATGCACCCATGAAGTCAAATTTACCAAATATAAATGTCTCTGTGCATTACATTAATCAATGTTTATGTTTAATTCATTCAATGCATGTCTGATGGTCTATTGCTCACCTGTCTATGATTTTGTGAAATTCACGGCTCCATGTTTTGAGACACGAGTCATAACCTGATGGCATGTGACTAAGTATGTGAACCTTTTCGCCGTCTCTCTCAGCTTGAAGTAAAGTGTCAGCCAGCCACTTGAGTTGGTCCTCTTGGTCTTTAGAATCATAAATTGACCACCTGTAAAGTTTTCAGATCTAGCATTGCCTATTCCTGAAAATACACTGAGCCTTGAAACATTTTACTGCTTTTGATATTTCCCTATGGTCATCTTAAGTAGTGTACAGAACATTAATTATGTTTGTGAGTCTGCCTGTCTGTGGAAGGAGTTTCAGCTGCCATTGTAATGTGCAGTTGAGTCTTTCCATGTTATGCATATTTTTCAAATGAATAAAAATAAATTTCATTTAAATGTATTTGGGCTTTTTTGGTGGAAAAATTAATGCAGTTATTTGGTATAGAATGGGGTGGGCAGAGGTGTCAGTTAATTTGCACTTGTCAGGTGGCATATCAGTTGGCAGATGTAACAACACAATTGTTGGAATAAATTGCAAAGGCTGCTGACTTAAGAGTGTGTTGAAGTTGTGATGGAGATCTGAATTATTTTTAAAGAAATGCAAATTTTTAAGTATTAATTAGAAAGCACTGTCCACATGCTTATGAGCATTCTGGTGCCTCCTGGAGTTTATTTGGTTGTCTGTGAAGATTTGAAGATGTTCATAACAATCTCTTGGTTACGCACTGATGATCACAAAGCACATGTTAAGTTCTGCTCTGTGAACTGAATCTGGCCTTTACTGAGGAATTATTAATGTTTAGATTGTGTTCATGTGGTACATTAACAGGGCAGTTCATTTGTCTGTAGTATTTATTTATTAGCTATTTTTAAGTGTGAAGGGTATCATAAAATCGTTCATATTTTCATAAATTTGATAATGGAAGTTAAGAGATATTGATCAATTCCAGTTCTTTTTAAAATTAGACAAATATTGTGGACATTTTTACATGAAGACCTGCATCTCTAGCTTAACTCATGGAATATTTAAAGTGGTAAAAAAATATTAGGAAGAATTGCTGTAGACAAAAATGAAATATTTACTGCCCTGCACACTTTCTGTGTTATTCTTTGGTTGTTGAGGTGTTAAACGACAGGCATGAATGGTTCCAAGGCTTTCGTGATATGCATGCATTTCCCAACATATACATGAAATAGTGTGTTCTGAAATATGTCTGAGATAGTAGAGACGGTATAATGAGTAAGTCGCATAGAGGACAATCCAGCATTGAATACAAACATGGAAAGGAGGGTTTTCTCTTCTCTGAAATGTTCATACCATCTCTGGGACCTATCCAGTCTCCTATACATTGGATATCAGGGTTCTGTCCTGGGGTAATGCAGCAAGGGCATGGTGCTGACCTCACACCTGCATCTACGTGATGTGGCTATAAAATCACTGGACTGATGTTATAACATTTTTTATTCAAAAAATTACACAATAGAAATGTCGTCACCCTTAATGTACTCCCCTCCCCGATCCCTACGCCGCTCCATCCGAATCTTCCACTGTTGGAAGCAATGCTGCTGGTCGTCTTCTGATAGCTTATTCATGAGCTCCGTCGCTTTCGCCTTCACTGCATTTATGAACTTGAACCTGGTTCCTTTTAACGCAGACTTGATCTTTGGAAATAAAAATAAAGGTTGCATGGGGCTAGGTCAGGTGAGTACGGTGGATGTTCCAACACGGTGATCTTGTGCTTCGTCAAAAACGTCTTGACAGACAGGGCGTTGTGTGCCGGTGCGTTGTCTTGGTGAAGAACCCACGAGCCATTCTTCTACATTTCAGGTCTTCTTCTTCTTCTCACCCATTCATGAAGGTTTGTCAAAACCTACTTATAGTAGACCTGGTTAACGGTCTGACTTTCAGGCACCCAATCTACGTGAACATTCCCTCGGATGTCGAATAAAACGATCATCATTGCTTTAAAGTTGGATTTGCTCCGCCGTGCTTTCTTTTACCTTGGTGAACTGAGGCTCTTCCAGTGCATGGATTGGCACTTACTTTCTGGGTCATATTGAAATAACCATGATTCATCACAAGTTATTACATTCTCTACAAGGTTTGGGTCATTTTCATTGTTTTGAAGAATGTCAGCACAAATATTCATTCAAATTTCCTTTTGTTTAGGAGTGAAGAGTCTCGGCGCCATCTTCGAACACACTTTTTTCATGTTGAAATTGTTATGTAAAAATTGTCAAACCGTTTCCTTGTCAATGTTAATTAACTTAGCAACTGCTCGAATGCTTAGGCGACGATTTTGTGGAACAATTTCACCGACTTTTTTGATGTTAGCATCTGTTTGTGATGTGCTGGGACGACTGGGGCGCTGATCATCTCTGATCTCTTCCCTTCCCTCTTTAATCCTTTTAAACCACTCGAAAACTTGAGTATGAGATAGACACTCATCACCATAAACTTTCTTCCACAAATCGTACGTTTCTGTAGCGGATTTTCCAAGTTTCACACGGAATTTCACA
>Ga0123355_10007198_pt1 | contig 16625 bp, 10 predicted proteins | sample TergutEmb28metaG_3_FD_89872 | JGI IMG/M metagenome (GOLD analysis project Ga0123355, IMG submission 89872) | Embiratermes neotenicus P1 segment gut microbial communities from Petit-Saut dam, French Guiana - Emb289 P1 | ecosystem: Host-associated > Arthropoda: Insects > Digestive system > Gut ...
ATTGATACGTTTCCGTTGCGGTTTTTCCGATTTTAAAACAAAACTTGATGCAAATGCGTTGTTCGGTACTTTCACACATCGTAAAAATCGCTATGACATAAACACATGTGTTACTTCCGCGACCTACTACAACCAAGGGAGCAAACGCAACCACTTGCAACTTGTGTCGTGAGTTGCTAAGATATGTGCGAACATGTCAAGACTGGTTGCAAATACATCCCACCCAGTGAACAACCACTACAATTCCAATCCGGATACTATCTGAACAAACCTCGTATACACGTATGTAATGTTATTCATATCGTGCATTTTTCTATATTCCACATTTTGTAACCAACAAAATGCACTAATTGAAATACAATACAACAGATCATACAACACACTTCATATTATGTGCCAACTTCTACATGTTTCGGCACCAAGGTGCCATCTTCAGGGAGTTTATTAACGACAAAAATCTAAGTCAAACACGTACTTCAAATTCTAGTCGCTCTCACGTCCATCATTACCATTAAAAGTCATAAAATGTTAAAATTCTAGCTTGGCGACTGTTTCCACTAACCTTGACTTGTATGTAAACAGAAGTGAGTGGTTCGATTTTACATACGTTGTTATACCAAATAGCTGCGTTTGTCCCACAAAGTTTTTCCTTTGTGTTCTTAAAGTTGTAAACAGCTCCGTATAATATGAGCCAACAGGTTACATTATTTACGTTTAATTTATATCAATAATAAGCCTCTACATATTTCGAGCAGGCTTGCTACTCATCATCAGTTGGATCAGCTCTAGCGCCTGAAGTACGTGTTGGACTTGCGATTCTTTGTTTTTAACAAATTCCTTGAAGATGGCACCTTGGTGCCGAAACATGTAGGATCTGGCGTCTAATGTGAAGTGCGTTTTATGATACGTGTTTTATTGCATTTTATTTAGTGTATTTTGTTAGTTAACAATATGAACCCGCACGTACAGTTCTGCATTGCTAAATGTAACGCTGTATTTATCATATAAACACAAACCAGTCTTAGATTTTGATTAAGAGTATTCGTATCAAATTAGCTCTATTTTATCTCATCCTTGTTCTTATCGCGACTCCATGGAAACTCGTATGATGCTAGGTAATGACCGAAAAGGGTGGTCACATTTATAAATATTCTTTCAATCTCAATATCCGCTAAGTACATGCGTATTTATTTATATGAGTACTTGTGTTAGTATATACCTGAATACTATGTAGATGTGCATGCGTGTACGTGTAAGGATATACGGCACGACTTAAATATCTATATGCGTATAGGTAAAAGAAAATAAATTGTAACTATTTGAATTAGCTTATGATCGACTGCAAAGCAAACCCAAATCTGCAATAGTAATCAATTATGTTGCATGTAGATGTACGCAAGTGAATACCAAAAATAAAAGAAAACCTTTGGCGATGTTATTCACCTACGATGATTTAGATATTAAGGACATTTGGTAAATGGGGCTTCATTGTTTTCCCGGTCATGTATAGTTATCAACAAATTTAATTAAACGACAACACAAAATTTAGAAAATTATTAATAACTGAGCAGTAATAAGTAATAAGCAATCAAAATCGCCATGCGTTTAAAAAATACAGCTATGGGTACGCTTAAGCAACGAAGGACAAATAAAGTAACATTAATTTCCATTTTTAGACCGTGCAATAGTCTGCTCTTTGTTATATTAACCAACTAATCGCACTGCTGTATGTTCCTAAAATATTTATTTACACATTAACACTTTAAAAACATACCACTTTATAAATGTAAATGATGAAATTTTATAAAGTGATATGTTTTTGAAGTGTTAATGTGTGAATAAATATTTTAGAAACATACAACAGTGCGATTAGTTGGTTAATATAACAAAAGTAACATTAAATACTATATTACATTCAATATATTTATTGCCATTTTATGAAGTATGCAAGGAAGATTTCACAGATTAATTGTACTTTATTTGCCAGTTTTCATGTTTTGAGACTAACGGCAGCAAGCCAAACGTTACACAGCCCTCAGACGAAGGCCCGACAGTCCAAATGACTCACGCATCTGCTTGTATCCCATGTAAGTAACTAGGTCGAGAATTAAGATTACAATTCAACGCCGTGGTTTGCTGAGTCACGCACAATCACGTCCTCCTCACTGCGGTCTCAGTGACGAAGCCTGACAGTCACACAGCCTTTCTTGATGCATACAAATATGTAAATCAGAGCATAGCGAGGCAAAGCAGTGACATCACTGTGATGGGTAGGAATATTTGTACCGCAGTCATGACTGCACCTTACGGCCTTCAACACTGAGTCCTGCTTTCACTATTACAGTAACAAAATTCGTACGGTTTATGTAGTTCACAAAATATCCACCATAATACTGGCAATTGTTGACACAGCTCTTATCCTATTACCTTCTACAGTTCAAACATCTCCAAGCTTTTCTTGGAAAGTCACAGAATTTCTTTGTTGCTGATATTTTCTGACTGACATTGTATTATTTAAAACATCTGACTATTTGAATAAAGAGAGACCAACTTGATAACACTTGCTTTATTATTTCATTATTTAATTCGCAACATGTTTCGGATGCTAATACATCCATCCTCAGGAGCTTGCGACTTATTTGTTGAGTTATTTCATGGGTTGTTTTGTTCTGGTTCGATGTGTGCTGGTGTTACGTTGTGGTTTGGCTGGGGTGGTGTCGTATCCAGATGCGGGCTGAAGCTTCAGCCCGCATCCGGATACCACACCACACCACCCCAGCCAAACCACAACGTAACATCAGCACACATCGAACCAGATCAATACAACCCATGAAATAACTCAACAAATAAGTCACAAGCTCCTGAGGATGGAGGTATTAACATCCGAAACATGTTGAGCATTAAATGACAAAATAATAAAGCAAGTGACATCAAGTTGCTCTCTCTTTATTCAACTATCAAGATGATGCACGGTCCAATAACATAAGGTCTGACTATTTCTGTGTTCTTAACGACTATTCCACAATTTTGATACATTCTAACTTTACTAATCTCTGTCTACATTACTTCCTTTAATCACCTGAAATCCCCTTGACAAAATCGCAAATCAATCAATGTAATTTCCCGTAAACAATGAATTAACTTAGTATCGGTAAAATCTAAAATTTTCCTATTCCGACGGCATTCTTTGTAAAAGATACTCGAACTGAGCAAATTTACTTCAAACTGAAGTTCACTAAAATTTGATAAACACGTCACGTTACACTCTGGACAAAACTCTGAGTAAGAATGCCCCAAATCAAATTAAAACAAGATCTGTCATAACTGCTATACTTGACACCATTCCAGACAAAGTAACATTTATGCCTTCTTCTTTTTTTGAGGAGAAAGTTTAATAGCACAAAGTAAGGAATTTTCAGAAACCCGTCAAATTGTTACCCGTTTCCTCCCCCCGCCCCCAGCTTCTCATAACACTGCCTGTCAGCTTTTGACAGAATAGAGCAGTTCTATCAGGTTCTTGATTGACTTATTCACGCCAAGTAATAGAACGAATTAAATTCACAGCAGCGGCCGTGAAGGACAGACCACATCAATTTAGACCAGCCCAAAACCCAAAGTGAAACGAAAGAGGATAAACAACTGGTAACTAGGCTACATACTATTAGCAGCTAATATTACAAATAGCACTGCCCTTTGACAGATAACGGAAATGGACGTGAGTATGCATAGTGCTGTGCAGTGACTTTAGGACTTTAGGATGTTGTAGACCTGTTTTGAAAATAGTATTCAACTAAGTGATTTTATTACGTGTTTCAGCAAATGAAGTGTATGTGTTATGGTTCCGTAGCCATACGAGGTAGTACGTGGAGTGAAGACTGGTCTGTTCGTGGTATTATTGTTGCTTGTTCCTGATTGAGGTGACGTGTCGTGACATGGGAATTTAATTGGCCAATTGCAACTCACGTCACGCGCTCTGATCTGCTTTATTTCTTACGCAAAACAATGTAAAAATTATTTACGTGTAATCACTACGTAACAAAGCGGTACTAATCCACGCTTGGTATTAAGTTGGTACAACATTTCGAATAAATCAATTCATTTATTTAGCGTTAATATTCTGACACGAGAGCAAAAAGGCCAGTTACAGAGAGAGTAGAGAAACATAAAGAAAACACATGAAAAAATAAACAGAAATGTAACACTTAAAAATAAAGCAAAAAGAAGAAAATAAAAATACGAACACGACGACGACGACGACGACCGCGGCGGCGACGATGACGACGATGACAACAACAACAACAACAACAACAACAACCTCCCAGAACGTACTGCGATAAATAGAACCGCACCCTGGGTACTCAACAACACTGGACATAGCCTGACAGCACCCACATAAAATAATAATAATAATAATAACAGCAATAGAAGACCAAGCCATACTGGCAAGAAACTACAAGAACTATATTTTGAAGCAGCCAGACACTGATGGGCTGTGCAGAAGATGTGGAAACGAATGGGAGACAATCAAACACATTACTGCAGCATGTGAGCAACTAGAACCTACCGAGTATGTAAAGATAAATGATGGACTAGCAAAAATTATCCATCAGAAACTGCCAGAAGCAGCCGAATCGATTGACGATAAAATTCCATATTATAAGTACACACCAGCCAATGTACTGGAGAATGAAAATTTCAAGCTGTACTGGAATCCCAGCGTACTTACGGACAAAACAATACCTTTTAATCGACCTGACATAACTTTTATGAATAAGAAAACAAAGAACACCTTTTTGATGGTCATAGCTGTCCAAAATACACATAATCTCGCCAAAACAATAAACGACAAACAAAAGAAGTACCAAGAACTGGCGAATGAATTATGTGTTATGTGGAAGGAAAAGGCAGCACAAGTGATCCCGATAGTAATATCGTCTACGGGAGTAATTCCAAAGTCACGATCACAAAGTCTAATAAGACTTAACTTGCACCCGAATACATATATACAAATTAAAAAATCTTTAATCCTTGGCACATGTTCAATAGTAAGAATCATTTAAACTACAGATAAGACTACCGAGCCTATTCCTGTTGATTACTACATCCCAGGATAGGTGAATATTGCACAGCCAAAACTGAGAAGTGAGAATTTCCATGATGATGATGATGATGATAATAATAATAATAACAATAATAATAATAATTGTAAAGTTCAAAAAGCTTAATTTTCTGTTAAATACATTATTTCTGTTCCACGATAAACAAATTAATAATTAATTTCCTACTGCAATAATATCACTAACAAAACACCTTAGATTAAGAAGAGTATTACAGTGATCAAATAATAATGAGTTGGAAAGGGAACGAAACATGCATAGGAGAGGTAGAAATCCAACAGATTGTAAATGTGGTCCAAAAACAAGAAGGAATATATTACTTGCACCCAGGCATAACTCGGAGCTTAGGATCTACACGCATGTTAAAGAAGTACAGTACGAGAGTGTGCACTAAATTTACCTCACTTCCTCAGGACACACGCCAGTAGCAGGCCATGGAAGGTCCAACACTGAAAGTTCAGGTACAATATAATGCCCCAAATTTCTTTATTAACCGAGAATCATAGCTTATCAAGCAGTAGCTTGCTTCAGAAAGGTAGGTGTAGTTCAAGTACACAATCAACTGCATCCCGCATAGCGTAATGTTAAATACAGAAAACAAACATTAGAATATAACATGACATTCTGTTCAACGACTGGATTTATCCATTTAAAAGTACAGTGGTACACACGATCACCACTGTTCTAACATTAAAAGACTTCAAATTCTGCACGTCATATGCATAGTGTGTCTTTTCGCTCACTCTCATAATGAAAACCGCCACTTCCAGGACAAAATGCCTCCTATTCTGTAGACACATTGACATAACTTTGAGGCAAATAAGATTCTACGCAAATGCAACAGGCTCTTCGTATAATTTAAAGTATTGTCCCATTTTCAAGGGGGAATACAGGAGAACAGTGCAGAGCATATATACGATAGCAAAAAGCAAATCACTCAGCTAAACCATTACTTCAGTCCACATGTTAAAATTACTACCAAGACAACAGAATAAGACTCGGACAATCAAAATATATGACAAGCTCACTCTTGTTTTTCTATGCTAATGCTTACATATAAAGATAAAACAATCCCTTTAAAGGCCTAGATAGGCCCTTAGGTTACAAGGTAGCCTGGCCTACGCACCGGTCGCCTTTAACCTCCAGGAGATATCTCTGGTAACTATTTCGTTCACAGGCTGAGTCCACCCCAGGGCCGTGGTGTGACCGGAAAGATTGTCAATGAAAAATCCTAATGGACTCATCGGAAGTCAAACCCACGACTTTCCTGCTTGTAGCGCAGTGCCTCAACCAAATGAGCCACCGCGTGCTCCCAATAAATATATGAGCACGTTATACATAACATGTAATTCAAATTATTACTACAGTAAAAGCAGGCATTTTGGGGAAACCTAAGAGCGATATCCTTCTTTTGTTACCCGGGCAGCTGGCTACAGGTCAGATTGTATGCTAATGGACCTTCGAAGAGCCACTCTACACAAACACACACACACACACACACACACATTCTTTGCTTTTTCTGTCTTCAAGCAAACGTTGAGGCAGTTCTCAGTTCACGTTGCTAGAAAATAATTCTCATGTAAATCTCCCAATTTAAATCCAACAAAATTAAACCCCTGGCATTAAAAACTAAAGCTTTAATTAAGTTTTTCATTTCAGAATCAACCAGTAAATAAAATTCCACGGTTCTTATTTCAAGACATTGGTCACTGTAATTCCTACTCTCCTACTTCTCTCATAAGGACGAGCAGGCTAAACCTGGATACCTACCAAATTGTTGTTCTTTCTTCCACCTCCGAAATAAAATTTCTCCCAATTTATCCAATTTGTCTTTTTCCTTCGTGTACTCAACACTTACTTACTTACTTACGTCTGTCCCTCCCTTTCATGTCAGTCTCCCCTCGCCCTTCCTTTCTACCATTCTTCTGCTATTTCTTACGTCACTCTGTCTTTCTAGTCAGTACTCGAAGTGTTAAAGATGCATTTTACTAATGTCTACCACCGAGAAATTCAGTCTTGAAAGGGTTTATGAAAGCACCATTGAAAGAAAGAGTGTGTAGGCGCATTTTCAGCCAACAGGTGGTACTATGCATAGCATGTCTGTATGCTGAAATTCAAACATTCACTGCCGGTATAACGAGGCTTCAAAGTCTGGAAATAATATTCTTCTTCCGTATGTATGAACGTCGTAGTTAGCATTGAAGAAAAACAGGTGTTGAAATACAAATCTGTGTTACAGAAGACCTGTAGGTGTGCTTCATTTGAGCAGCAATTCAGTTGTCTTGAACAATGTCATGCCAGTGGTGCAGACTTTACTGCTGTAATGTCTTCATCACGAAGCACAGTGTGGTGAGAACGGTGCAGAAGAATAAGAATAGTTATGGTTGGTTAAGGTATATTACTTGCATTGTGACATGAACCAGAGAGCTGGAATATGAAAACAAAAGATAAGGCTTTCACAACTCTGAAGGAGAATGGTTACCAACCGTCGAAACGAAATTTCAGGGAATTTAGTACGATTTTATTTAACTCACACTGCAGCATTACTAAACTACCTATTGAAACGTAATATCCTCAGCCCAGTAATAGAACACATTACCTTCCAACTGACGTAATTTTGTTCGATCTGTGTGTAGTGAGAGCGTCGTGTTCATGACAGTTTATACTACATAGTTTTAATTTTCCTGGCTTATATTTTCAATTTTTTTTCTATTACAGGAGTTATTTATAACCCGCTAATATGAATATCAATATTAATAAAGTTGAACCCACCATTTTATCCACAAATTCAAGATTACTTTTCTCTACTTTTTATGAGCTGATAGAGATAGAAAATAATGTTGCAACACGAATATTATTTCTGAAACATTCGAGAAGTCTCAGGTTCCATTCTTAGCTTGAACACCGACTACATGAAAGCAGAAACGTTGCGTGGGATGTGGCTGTGTCACTTCCTTTCACATCTATTGCAGGTCATCATTCATCAGTAATATCAACATGTGACGCTACGCGGTCTGATCAAACGTCGGCGTTGTTAAATAAAATACAAGAAATTTAAAAAAAAAAAACAGGATGTCGTGTTATGTGTTACGGCAGCCATAAATACCAGGCCATTTTTAAGTTATTGAATGAATGGATGAAACATTTGTTAAAATGGTAAATTAGAAACGCAAGAAGAAGTACATTTTGTTGAAAGCTCTCTTTATGTGTGTTCAAATATTCTTGCAACTAAAAAGTAATTTAGTGCGTCGCAACTTATCAAAATACTAACATCTTTAAACCACTCATTCAGAACTGAAGATCAAGTACCAATCTGTTACGGTTTAGTACAATAATTCAACAGCTTGCAGTAGTGGGAAACTTCGATAACAACAACAACAACAACAACAACAACAACGTAGGTCCCTGACGGACAAATGTATGTACATGTCAGAGTCCTCTGACGATTAATGTCATCTCTCAGACAGTGAGAGTGACTACGTCACCACGAGGTTTAAAATGATTAATTAATCATAAACTGTCGGTTATTGTTAATTTGTGTTTGTGGTATGGTAATTCAATTGCCGAACCATGACGCACAAACAGTTCCTGCACACCGATAACAAAACAAAAAGTAAGTGTGTATGACGCGGAATATTCAATTAAACACTCGTAACACAACGAACATGTCGTGCCCGACCTGCTCGCAATTTGTTCATTTTCAGTCGCATTGGCCAGAAAGCCCAAATAATTTAGTAACACGCCACTGCTGTTCGAGATAAAGTTTGTGTACAAAAAACTCTACTCCTACGTACATGTGAGTAACCATAAAACATGAATTGATGCCCTGATTTGTGCAGAGCGTAGAGGAGGTCACAAAATGACCCGCTGGAAATAAATGTGACAACCGGGGGCAGACATGACAGGCTGACAAGGCCTTGTTACCACTCAGTTCAACAGGTAACTTAGGTTGGGAATGTGACTTGTGGCAGGACTCCCACACGTCGATACTAATGAAGAAAAGGGAAGGAAGAAACAAAGAGAACTGGCTGTCTATCATAGATAAATTCGGATGTTTATGAGGTTGTGACTCTCCAAACAGACAGAAAGGCGGGAAATTTTTCATTTCAATAACATAACCTTAACTACATTAAGAATACCGGCTGTCATTTGTTTGGCAAGCAGTAACATGTCTATCACCATTGTTTATATAGTTTACGAAGTTTACTCCAGACATAGGAACTTTACCACTTAATATTTTCCATGATATACGTTAAGTAAAAGTTAATTAGCCTTTTAATGCCTACTGGTTACGTGATGCACCAACAGTTTTAACATTCAACAACTGTACGCTCTGCCCACGCTGTATTTATGTGCTTTGTATTTATCTGAGAACAGACAGCGACCTCTGCCCCACACAACATAAACTGATTGGTTTTTATAGCCGAGATGAAAAGTGTTTACTGGGCCGTACGGATTGGGTTTTTTAAAATAGCAGTCTGCGCTTCGTCTTTAAAGGTTTAAACGCGTAATCAATTCACTGGACTAAAACAACCCTTAGTTTTTTTAGTACATCGATTTCCTCGTGTCAGTCACGGGGACAAATAGAGAATTTTACATTCTTTACGAACTTCATTAAGATCTATCTAATACACCTACAGTTAGAAGTTTTTGGATCCAATAAATGAAATGTTGGTAATGAAAGGGTGATGCAGATTTTCATACCCGACGACAGTCATCATCAGGCTAGCACGAAGTCTAGCTATCCGTTCATTCTTTTCGACAGAAAGAGAGGCTTCTGAATTTGAACACGATCCTACGACGAACTGCAACCAAGTACGACTTAAGAGAATATTAACAGAAAATATGTCTGTCATTACATTTCTCTACGTGCATAAAACACTTTTACAGCAATAATCCAAAGAATAAGGGATTAACTAGCTACACCCTTATGCTACTACTGCACAGAATAATGACAAGAAATGCATCTCGACACGTAGCACGACAGCTTTCATTCATTCTTAAAATACGCTTAAATTCTATCTTTTTCAGTTCTTGCATAAGTGACTTTCAGTGTAATTCCATTTATTGTATCAATGGTATAAAGGCTTACATTCCTTAACCTATCACGACAATATTGAAGCAATGGAACAAGAATCTCGCCAGTGAATTTATATAATATTTCAAACACGTCTCACTGAATATAAGAGAAGTACTTGTACTTAAGGCAGGTGAACATGTTCATGGATTAACACATTAGGCTTAACACATAATCGCTATTCAGGTACAGCCAATGGCGATTCTGATAAAAATATTTCATTTATGCTTCTTGACAGTACTGAGAAATGTGAAACTGAAACAGAAATCGGTTGTGAAAGAACTGCTTCTCCAAGCTTTTTGTACTTCGCCTAACGTCTCTTTACTCCCACTGTAAAAATTCATTACTCTTGAATTTACACTATCTATATAAGTACTGATACCATTTAAGATATTTGTAGCCGTAAGGAACTATCAGCGGGTGAGAAGAGCATGATAATTAACAGTAAATGGCGGTGCTTCGCCTTTCTCATAAACAACAGATATAGGCAAAACTTTTCAGGTGTCATAAACATTAAACAGGTCATTTTCTACGGTGCGCTTAATACATAAAACATGGCTGTAGCATTCAATAATGTGTATTGAAAACGGATGTTCATACATGTACTGACAAGGTAATGTAAATCTCAAGTGACTTGAATGCGCCGACTTTTGACTGTAACAGAACCTGAATTTCCTTTTACATACCATAACCACCTGGCGGGTTCTCCTTGACCTAATACGTCAGATCCGTGGGTATTGCAGTGTTCGCGTCCTCAAGAAGATTTATTTTTAAATTCAAAAGAGAACTTATTGAAAACAAATATATACCACATATGAGATTTATCAGAAATTTTGCAATATTCAATCAACAGAATGCACGACACTGTTCCTTATATATTTACTTTTTAATATCACCCTGAATATTCCTACATGGCTCGATATCAGTGAAGCAAGCCAAAGCAATACCGCAAAAACCAAATTATCCGCTTTCATACAAAGTTGACATGACATAAAAGCGTCAAATAGTTAAATTTAGACAATCCATTGCAGAATATCTGTGCAAGTGTACTGGATCTTGGTATACTGCAAATTAACGTTAAAAACATAAAAACAATTAAAATGTAAACATAAATAAGCAAATAGAATTTATAAATGCAAAAAATATACATAAATATACGAAACGTAAAACGATATTTGCAATAAACCATAAAGTATGTACCAGTATAAAAGTGGCTAATTTGGTTTTATGCGGTATAATTTTGCTCGGTTCCCTGATGATGAACCTTTGTACATCGAAACACTTAAGAATATTCGGTGTGATATTACTTAAATCTGTAAGGAACAATACTGCGCATTTTTGGGTCGAGTAATGTAAATTGATTATAGATTCTGGACGGAATGAGCAACGTAAATTGTCAGCAAATCTCCTGTAATTTAAGGAAACAAAATAACCTGGCTTCAGCAATCACCAAATTGATATACTGTGCAAAAGCTAAAACAGATTTGTACGCAGGATTCAGTTCTTTAGCGTTCTTTAGCTACAACAGCTCTAAGTTCACATTAAATTTTGCAAGCAAACATGTTACGTACGGTCCGTCAAGGCTGAATTTCTGTAGTCCGATGCAGTAAGCCTGTGCAACTCAAAACGTGAAAGTATAACTTCGTTGTTATTCAGGAAATTTATTTTGGAAACGAGGCAAGTTTGGCGCATTTCATTTAATGCTTCAGTACTGAAGTACGGTGTTGCAGGTGTTAATTGAAACAGTCCTATTAAACCCACAAAAATAACAGCCTACAAGTAGATTCGTCATGCTAAGTAAGCAGAAATAAATGGACCATCCAGTCTGCAATTCAGAAATATGAACTACTCCATCTCACTAGGTAACGAGAATATGGCGTGCGTAATACAAAGAACGGAACAGCTGGATCGTCATGATTCTGACAGCTTAATTACAATTCGGACACCAACTGAGGGACGAAAAGTGATGAAGTGAGGGAAGCCATGTTGTAATGTGAAGACATAAAGGCATCAGATATACACTAAAGCGTGTACATTCATACACAGTGTATGCGTTGTGAAATGTTTTCAATTAGATTAAATCCTGGCGACTGTATCGGTATTTGTGTTTTTAATTTAAAATGCCACATAATTATGATTAAATTTTCACGGTAGAAAAAACTAAATATATTACCTTCATGAGCGTTACTGAGGTTGCGGAGTATGTTGCTCCCTCATTCAGAATTCAGAATACTTGTTTTCTGAAAACATTTCAATGCGAAGTAAAGGTAGGATGCAAAACAAGTTTCACTTATAAAGGTGGATCATTATTCACTACTGAAATTGTCAATAATTTTGTATTTCTGCAGAATAGGAGAATACTTATAAAAGCAAATTCTGTATTCAAAAATACGAGTATATTGCCAGTCACGCCTTTACGAGTGTATAAATAAACTGCAATAACAAAAGATCTGATAACTGTGTTTGACGCTGAAAAGCCACAACATTAGCGTACTGAAATGCAGAAACAATTTACAGTATATTCCATACGTGTAGCAAATATGAAGTAAATTACCTTCCCTGCTGAACGTTAATATGGAAACAGACAGACAGTAGTAGATAGTAAGTCCGTTCATGTAGCTGAGGACAGGCGACATGATGTGATCCTCCAAATGTGACGATGGATACGACTTGAACTTGCACACTGTGTGTTCAGTTTTTGGTATGAGTTAAGAAAAGGAAAGAGAAAAATATATTTAAAAATTGAACAGTTTTAAGAGGCTACTTCACTGAAATCGGAGCTGCAATGCAAGTACAAGAGCGGGGTAACAGGGAACAAAGGTAGCACTGCAAGAAAAGACATTTCTAAAGTTGTCTGAGAAAGGAGGACCTGAATGCCTAAATATTGTAGCTTGAAGACTAGCAGGAAAGATGGCGCTTGGAAGAAACAGTCGCAGATGGTGGGACAGAATTAAAATTACGACGTGTCAGTTATCAAGCAAACCTGTGGTTCATGGAGCTAGTTACTTGATAAAAAGAGTCTTTAAGTCGCAGATTTTCGCTCAGATGATATAAAGCCTTAAATAACGTGCAGTATATTTTATCCCACACAAGGAAACTCCAAAATAGCCTTGTTGCAGCTGTTCATAAAGTTATAAAACAATTAAAGTACTCGCAATGCTCTAAGACTTGCCAAAGCTAGGATCCATAATGAGCAATATAAGAGCGGCATACACTTAAACTTTTCTTTGAATAATAAAATAACTGGCAGTGCACTAGCACGTGAGAGGCCGCATGAAACTGTTCCTTCACAGCAGTGATAAGCGTTGTCTAAAGTTATAGGCTAGGGTATCCTTCTCCTTTCAAAATCGAAGAACAAAATAACAGATCGCATAGCAGCTCGGAAGTTTTACATTCTTCGTACAATAGAAGCCAACAAGATGCACTATTTCTCAGCTTTATTTTGATAGACAAATCTACATTTTTCTGACAGACTTACTGTCCATCATCAAGAGTCTTGATACTGTATATATTGTACTGTATTTATGTTGACTGTCTGCTAGCAGACAGTCAACATAAATAGTATGACAAATACCAGTTGTTGTGAATACAGTATCAAGACTCCTGGTGATGGACAGTAAGTCTGTCCGAAACATGTAGAGTTGTATATCAAAATAAAGTTGAGAAATAATGCATCTTGTTGGCTCCTATTATACGAATTTATCACGATGCACTGTCCTCAGAATGTCAGATTCGTCTTACATTGTGTTCATAACCAATCTAGAACGCACCCTTTATACAATTAGACCTAAATCCTCGGTTCTGCCGAAATGTAGTAAAATGTCAGCGGAAACGTATAAAATTTGTGATACATGTCGCTTATCAATATTGTCCCAAGCCTTAAGTTTATTTTATATACGCAGGGTTACCTCACGTCTGCATTGTGCCCGACACATCCCTTTTGTAATATATAGAACTTTCTACCTGGTTGAATTTTTTAAAGACGAAATGGCCCAGTGTTTAGCCATCGATTTTTTCATCAAGGAAATTTTTATTACGGCCGATGAATAAAGACGGACTGATCACCCCAGGGTGCGTGTATGATGAGCAGAAGATTCTAAGTCGCATGAAAAATAAACTCCTATTAAATGTAATTAATTCTTGAATTTTAACCTCTAGTCCACACTTCGTAGACTTCTGCAATATTATGGCTTTGTCATTTGTATATGTTTATGTTCCGCTGTCATTTCAGTTCTCTAACGACAATGAATGAAGGAGCTGTTTAATTGAGAGAAGGCAGAGAATACAAAGCGATGGTAGCATGGAGAAATTCACAAACGCCAAAGACAATTGCACTTGGCGGTTAAATGAACACTAATGGAGACGTCATCGTATTGCAAAATCTGCAAAATGTTACAGTGTTAAGACATGGAAGAACACACTGTTCTTTGTACGTCATGGTGGCAAGAGTATGGATCTTGAGTTCGATCTGAAAATGTTAACTCTGCTCTCCTCTTCTGTCAGTGTGTCTTGTTGCTCATTACGACAATTAATCTTAAGAATTAAATGCCATTCATCTGTTTCCTCTTTTCGAAATTTCAATAAACTCACAAAAAATTCTGCAGAGAAAAAAAATCGTAATCAAGAAGGCCAAAAATTCCTTTGTCCCCTAAAGTCAAAGTGGATTCCTTAATTTTCCAATTCACCTGAAAATTGTGCTTTGGGACAAATTACTTTTAAGAAGGTGTCAGGGGAAGAGTTTCTTGCATGTATGAAAACTACTTAAAATACAATGAACTGTTAATGCAAAATATCTGCAAAATATCTTCTTTTTGCTCCAACCAATATGGTGACCCAGAATACACACAGTGTTTTGGAAGTTGGTACTACTCTTTCTTCACGCGACTACACGTCATTTATTAGCGTGTAGCAATTTGATGCACACCCAGTCTGATACATCTGAGTCCCTCAGCTTCGCTCGCTGGGTGGCGGATAAGTAGCCCCAGGAGGTTTTGTTTACACTGAACGTTGCGGATTATTGTGATGGGCTGCAGGGCAACAAGTAATTAAAATAACATCCTTAGCATATAAAATACTAGATTTAAGTCAATTGTCTATAAGACACACAACGGAAAAGAAAGTGTTACTTTCCGAGAGGAAATTCATTTTTAAATCCATTAAATATGAAAGCCTATACACAGAAATTTCGCCTATATGGGTGGTAAGGTGACTGAGAACTCATGGGCGATTACTCTGCAAAACTGACTTTTCTCGACTCGATAAAGCACTTTCTTCCACATTTTACGATTTCTTACATCCTTATACTTCTTACAATTGACAGCGTCTAATAATCGATGTCGAATAATTACACTGTATGAGTCACGTGTAAGGACAATCAAAACCAAAACTCTAGTAATATGGCAGTAAACACAAAAACAAGAACGAATAAATGTTCAGTCCTTTTATATATTTCCTTTGCTAAAAATATCGTTAGGTGAAACAGTGTTTAAAGCGTCTACAGTGGATTGAGAGGCTGATAATTAAAAAAAAAAAGTGCTAATTCTGACTAACTCTTGTCAATGAAAAGAGATCCGTTTGCGTCTGTTGTTACGCTCAGGAACAATGTTGCACCATGAACAGCTTTCTTATGATTAACACTAGGGAAATGGATGTGGCAATGGATTTCTCTGGCATCGATTGTCACCTCAGTGCGCTACTACTTTCGCCTGGTGTTTCACATGGGCATTTTTACATTTTTGCACAAAGGTTCAAAGTCAAAATACCGTTAGCAGTTCCTCCTTTAGAGTGACTTCGGATCGTTTCCATCACAAAACTGCGTGAAAAAGAAAATTCGTTTAAGCAGCTGTTACCGGTCACTTTGGCTTTTAAGGTTTTAATTTAATCTGTAGGGGAGGTTGTAAGATTGTGTTTCTGCCAGTAGGGTGAAATTACATTTAGGCGGAAGACGGGTAGTATTTAAGAGGAAAGGTGTCAAATGCATTTTCATCTCTCAGGTCTATCTTTTGTGTGTCGGCTTTTGGGGGACCAGAAGTAAGGGCTCTGTGCTTAGCTATCTTCGTGTGAGTGTGCAGCCCGAATTGAATTGGATTATCCACAGTGCCGCTCTCAGCAAGAGTGTATGTGAGAGCAGTCCACTAGAGAATTATTTTAGTAATAACAATAAAGTTCAAGGAAAGTTGTGTGTCTTATTTGTACCCTTCGAATACAACAACTGAGAAAGGTGCGGATGCGTTAAGTGGCCAACCGGTGAATATCCCCAGGGATCAGGCTTTCGGAGCCACCAAACTGAGTTACGTGGGTGTTTCAGCAAGTAAGGTTCCCTATTTTTTTGCCACCAAAATACTTCACATAATAAGATGCCTCTTTCTACAATTATTACTTACTTCATTCACGATTTTTTCACGTAGTCACCTTCTCTGTTGATGCACGTG
>Ga0123355_10007200_pt1 | contig 16625 bp, 11 predicted proteins | sample TergutEmb28metaG_3_FD_89872 | JGI IMG/M metagenome (GOLD analysis project Ga0123355, IMG submission 89872) | Embiratermes neotenicus P1 segment gut microbial communities from Petit-Saut dam, French Guiana - Emb289 P1 | ecosystem: Host-associated > Arthropoda: Insects > Digestive system > Gut ...
CATTGCTGTGTGTACAGTGAAAAACTCCTGATGATGGACAGTGGAACTGTCTGAAACATGTAGAGTTTTGTTCCAAAAATAAATTTGAGAAATTAGTGCATCTAGTTGGTTTTATTATAAGAATTTATCATGATGCACGGTCACCTGAATGTCAAATCCAGAAAAAAAACCTATCTAATCACTGTTTAACCTAATAGTAATTTCCCCATATTTTATGGAACCCAAAAGATTATTATTGTATGCACAGCAGCTCACCACTTGTCCCTATCCTAGGACTGATGACACAGTTCACACCTCCCCAACCTATTTATTCAAGAACCACATCACTATCATCCTCCATCTATGCCTAAATCTTCCACATGACCTCTTTCCTTCAGGTTTCCCCACCAAAACCCTGTATGCACCTCTCCTCTCCTGCAACACGTGCCACATGTCCCACCCATCTCATTCTCCTTGAGTTGATCATGCAAATTATATTTGGTGAGCAGCACAAACTCATGAAGCTCCTCAGTGTGCAATCCTGTCTTGCCCCATTACTTTCACCCACAGCTTCTGTTCCTTCCTCAATGTGAGAGACCAAGTTCCACACCCTTATAAAACAATAGAAAAAATTAATATTTCTGTATATTTCAACTTTATATCCATATACCATTAAATAGGAAGACAAAAGATTATAAAAAGAATGGAATAAGCATTCCTGACTTTTAACCCTTTACAGACGAAATGTGTCTATTTTATGTAAGGACTCGGTTTGTACAGTACCACGCAGAAAACACTCTCCACCTCGTTTATACACAACCAGTCTGTTAATGTTGTACAAGGTAAAAGTCCATACAGAACACTCAACTCAATATGTACACCATGCAGAATTTATGAATGTTAAAGCTGGTGGTACGTGCAATAACCGCTAGGCTGTAAAAGTTAATCACCTGTTAATTATTTTAAATACTGTTTCTTGTAGAGCCGTGTCCACCCACCTTCCCTCCCTTATTTCAAACAAATATTTAAGCATATCTCTGCAGAATAAGTTTAGCGCTGAATTAATAATCTGCCTAAAGTAATGCTATACTAGTTTAGCCATTCAATTATTATTCTAGCAATTTATACCTTCAAACAGTCTGTCCAACACTGGCTTCACAGGTCTTGCTCTTTCCCACTCTGCTTGTTGGTTAAGTATTGGTTCCTTGAACTCAGAGTAACACCCTCCATTTGTCAAAGCTGACACATATGCCAGCATAGCTGTTACATCAAGATTCAACTTTTGATCTCCATGACTGAAGTCACTTACTGAACCAAGTCCTGATTCCTCTGCACAGCTGCTGGATACACAAGTTTGCAAAACACCACTGTCACTCTCAGCTTCTTGAAGTGGCAAATCACACATATCAAGTCTTCTGCCTGACACAGTAATACCCAACAAGGCAAGTCGATCAGCTAAAGCCTTTTCAATACCACATGCAAAGTGAAACACAACCTACAAAACAGTACACAGCAATCAATTTGTATCTGTGAGTATTGTCTGTTAGGAGAGGCATTAAAATAATATCCACATGTGCCCTGCTAGCAAATGATGCTGCTTAAAGGTAACAATACAGCTGTGAGCAGAGTGCAAGATGTACCAGGAGTCAAACGTAATTCACACAACAGAATGGGCATGTTACAGCAAATGGGAACAGTGTGACATGATAAAATGCTGGCACTCCACACAAAGAATCCACTTTAACAGGACAACCCGGACGCCACCATCGGTGGGTGAATGGTGCTAACATGAAATCCACTGCACCTTATAGCCATCAAGATAAAGTGTCATGGCATATTTCTATAGTAAAACCAACCAGATGCATCAATGTCTCATATTCATTTTAATGGAGTAACACTACATGTTTCAGACGGTTTTCCTGTCCATCAATATCTGTTTGATATGTGCCTGTTGCAGTACATACAGTCTAACTCCGGATGATAGACGGAAAGACTGTCTGAAACATGCAGAGTGTTACTCCAATAACATGAATTTGAGACATTGATGCATCTGGTTGGTTTTGCTAAAGAAATATATGATGCACAGCCCGATGAACATCAAATTTGTCATGGCATGTTCACAGGGGTGTCATCTGTCTTGTACAACACCATCTGTCCCCATGTGGACAGCAACATCAAGGACATGTTGTACCCTCGTCCCCACCCATACAAGTTGGCCATTATCCACTACCTGAATACAAAACAGGTGAAGTACCACAAGTTCACAAACATGATCATGTAAAAATGGTAAATACATTAATGTTTTAATGGCCAGGTTCATATTCCAATTTTAGAGCATGGTCAAACAAAAACACAATTAATAAGAACATAATAAATGCTGAATATAGTTATAAACACAACAGGATGAAGATACTGAAGTTTAGCGCATGCTTTCAGAAAAACACGTATATTATTTGAAGAGAAAAAGACAAAATTATGAAATAAAGGGGATTTTGTGAAAAATAAAACAGACACCATGCAACATCTCTTACAAATGCAGTAATTTCCTTGTTGTCCAAATATATAAGAAAAAATGTATTTCTAGGCTTTCTTCTTTTACACGCATTTGCATCACTTAAAGTTCAAGATGAAATTACAGAATCCATGATTAAATACAATGTTTGTTATGTCTCAATACTATGTTAGACTCATAAAGGGTTCTTATAAAATGCCTTCATGAAAATAGATCAGTGTCACTTACTGTATTTCTTGGTGGAGTAATATAAGTAATAAACCTTCAGTACTAGCAAATTTGAAGGGAGCCATCCCGTTGTGTACTGTCAATTATTTATTGTATTAGTACCATCAATACACAATGTATGCAAAGACCAGATGTATTATTACAACTGGGTTATATCTGGTGACATGTTTCGGCCATTAAATGGCCATCCTCAGGCCAACAAAGAGTAGTATTATTAAGGTACAGTCAAATTGTTTGTCCAAAGGGATCCCATTGTTTACATTAAAACTGGAAACATTATAAACTTGAACTTTATGATGTTTCCAGTTTTAATGTAAACAATGGGATCCCATTGGACAAACAATTTGACTGTACAGTACCTTAATAATACTACTCTTTGTTGGCCTGAGGATGGCCAGTTAACGGCCGAAACATGTCGCCAGATATAACCCAGTTGTAATAATACAGCTGGTCTTTGCATACGTTGTGTATTGACGGTACTAATACGATAAATAACTTCAGTACTAGGCCTGTTGTCCGGTCGTGCATACTACATTCAGCACAACTGTCACACTCACAGAAAAATGCAACAGGTGAAAATATACTATATTCTTCTTGTAACTGCAGAACTGTGTTCAAACATCCATGTGCAGGACTGCTTGACCCTGAAGATAAAGCCACTACCATTCTTAGCAGCATCACAAACTGCTAGCTCAATAACAAAGCATCATGTCCCATAACATTGAAATCTCCAGTAACATCACTGCATCTCTATGCCCAAGATTTCTGCTTAGGATTATGATAAAGACATATCAACATTACCTCCGGAGTTCTGAAAAGATGAGGATGTTGCTGGGCACACTCAAGATATTCTACTGCATGATCTACAACACTTCGCTGTCCGAATTCCCCCTCACCTAAGAGAAGCAGCAGAAAACTAATAGTAGTCGAGAGTTCCAATAATGCAATGAGACAACTACATATTGAGCCACAATAAAATGTGAACCACATCACAGCACCAAAGTACAAGTGACCAATAAAGAGGTCCTTATACAGAAAGTACCAATAGCCAGAATAAAGCACAGCCACAAACAGACTAAGCCAGCATTTCCCAAACGATTTTGCTCACAAACCCCTTTTGGCTTCGAAAAGTAACCACAGATCCTCATACCATGCTCATGTAAATACTGAATGTCTGGATGACAGGTATCCAAACTTAAAAATTTACACCTCAGAACTGATCTTAGATAGCTAAAATTACCAGAAACATACATAACAATACACTGCATGACTTTACCTTCAATAATGTCACCCACTTCCAAGGAACAGGAAGTTTCTTAATTAGACCTTCTAAGAGTCATATGAAATAAAATATAGCCAATAAAGGAAGTTCCATGATTATTTTAATAAAACATTATTCCTTCAATTAAGGAGATTAGTAAACTTCAAAGTAGCCAATACAGAAATGTACCGACAGATCCCCTGGGAACTGGTCATGGATCCCTTGGGATTCATGGAGCACACTTTGGGAAACACAGGATTAACTATATCTTTTGAAGCTTGCCTACTATACAGCTAACCTAACATTTTACTTGGCACAACGAATTTTCAGGAACTAGACTCTAGTAACCAAGTCACAGCACTATGGATGTTCACAATAAAGCATAACTTTCTAAAAAAAATCATAAAAATAATTAGTACATAACCAATGATACACTAACACAAGGAAAGGCAACTTCTATTTTTAAAAATGTTCCAATGCAATGGACATGTGACTAAACACATGAAAGGATGATCTCTTACTGTGTTCAATGTGATTATCTATGCAACAACACCACAGTATCTCCAGTAAATTAACATCCAGATCAATTAGGTATTCATAATAGCAAATCCAGCATCTGGAAACTCTGTACATACCCATACAGTATGAATTTACACTTTTATGTTTCATTTACTTCTTCTTCCCTTTCAACAACAGTGAAAGAAGGCCTACTTAACAGCAGTCCAAAGAGAACTAAATAGAAATAATATTAGAACTGGCTTAACATCCAGACAAACCTCTAACTCAGGACATATTTCAGATTATCGCAATATTACATTATGTCCCCCTCATGGCTGAACAACTACCGTATATTCTCGAATCTAATCTGCATCCTTTTTACAGTTTCAAAGAGCTAAAAAAACAGATGCGGATTAGAATCGCGTGTGGATTAGATTCGCGGTCGTGAGCTGGATTTTGGAAAAATGATAGAGCCGCTGTACATGCCATAAGAACAATACAATAATATAATTTATTATTTTATTTATTATTTATAGTATTATATAATATTTGTAATTTATTATTCATCAGACTCGCCGTCATCACTCATAACTGAGTCGTTATCCGTCACCCAGTCACTATCATCAGCTGTGTGTGTTTGTACCGCTGGCAGTTAAATGGCCACTTCACACATGGCACGTTAGTCAGATAACAGTTAAAGCATTGGTAACATCCAATATTATTCAATCAGTCTGCCTTGTAGGTAAGGGGCGGTTGAAGGAAAGGTGCAGATTAGAACAGCGAACTAACTTTTTTTCATTTAAGAACTCAGCAAAAACTACTGTGGATTAGATTCAGGTGCATTACATTCGAGAATATATGGTACATATTACAGAATCTTCAGTTTCACTTGGAAGTACTAGACATTGATTTCAATTTTTTAACTATTCAATTTTAAACCTATCCATTTATTACTTTATGATGAACCCATCTGGGCTCAAGAAAATCCAATAGCTTTGGTTTATTTTATTTTACAGAAAATGTACAGTTGAGATCTCAACTAGATATACCAACATGAATGTCATTTACATAATAATTTTCATAATAACTTTTATTTGGTATTTTTAGCTCACCTGACAATGACTTTTTGTGCTTCGGCCAAAATATACCACACTATAAAGCTATATAGTAATACAGCACAAAACTCAGCTGTGACTGATGGCCTTCATCCCAGTACTTTGTGTTACTTTTACTGCAATTGCTTACCCGTTGAAAGTTGGGATAACGCTTTTGGGTTCCTTGCAATTACTTTGATCCACTGCTGACCTTTCTTTGCTACAATATCAACACAAATTCGCTTCGAAATTCCATCTGATTTCGAGAGGGCAAAACCCTGTAGTATGGCCACAGCATCACAACTTGCAGTAAGATATGACAACAAGGCTTGAAAGTGATTGAGGTTTGTACAGAGCAGATGTTCTTTTCTTGCTTCTTTAGATTTTGCTACCTGAAGGAAAACAGAATGAAATGATGGTGGACCTCAGGGGAAGCATCAGTTAACTACATTCCAGAAAATTTTCAAGAATCATCACTTATGGAAAAATCCATACTTTTTTTTTAACATTTCAGTGAATAGATATGCCCTCATGTTGCTTTGTGGTAAAGAAAATATCATGCACTTTACCATGTGTAAAAGTCATTGCATTATTAAAAGTCTGATGGGCAAATGACAGTGATTTGGCTAAAGACAATTAATTACACCAACAACATCTGAGAACTTTACTTTATCCTTTCTGAAAAGTCTAGTTTTCATATATATACTACAGACAATGCTACAGACATGGTGTCCTGTTAACAGACCAACAGCATACAACAGTTCCATACAAGAAAACAGCCAAATAACCTGAAGATGAGCATCAATATCAACACTGCCACTTCAAAAAACATCAATTATAAATGCAATATTATCAAGAATGACACAACTATACATCTGACTACACACAAATAGTGATATTAACACTACAGTGCATAATTTATTTACTGTACTTTTACATATTTTAATATACCTGTACAAATAATTCTGTGACATATAAAGAGAGAATGCAGTTGCTATGAATATATATTAAAGAGTGACTGCAACATTATAGAAATCATTAATGAAATAATAATATAGCCATAATAATGCTAAATAATGTTCACAATTTAGAACAGGTAGGCAAAAATATAAAATAAAGCTATCTTAATTATATTGCATCTTAATTAATTTCATTTTTAAATAAAATATTAACCCATACATACAATACAATATAATGTACTGCACTTTAGATAAATAAGACATATGAAGGCCTGGGAAAATTGAAAGTGATTCATACTGAACTCTGAAGTAGCACGAACCAATTGTAAATTAATGATTAAAGTGTTTTTACAAAGATGGCTTCATTATATGACTGTATTCATAACAAACTGTGTATGATGTCTGATGCCTGAAGGAATAATTTTTCTCAGCTTCCTAACATGTTAAATGTTACAGATACTTAGTAAGATGTGTAAATATGAATATGCATAATGCTTGTTGTGAAACAAATTTTTGTGTGTAAGAAAACAGAACGTACAGAACAGAACACATTTACATCTTATACACTTCAATAATAAATTTACATAAAACTATACTTCACTATTATTCCCATTATCATATTACTTCACCTAACCTGATGACCAAATTCCAAGAGGTTTGCTCCATATAATGTTTGAATACACCATGATGTCATGTCCAATTCAAGAGGCAGACAGAATACCTAATGATGTGTGCCATTAGTACAAAAACACAGTTCAATAAATTAATCTAATACATTCTGAAAACATGTTACTCTTTCCTATATGGCAGATATCTGATGAAGTAGACTAATCCCTCATAAATTACAGTTTTCCTACCTGTACATTCCTAATTTCCAGAGTTTTTCGTTTCCAGTTTTGTCAACTGTGAGGTTTGCTGTTTTATATTAGTTCCTACATAAACACACATATAAAATCAAGTGCAGGGCTGTAATGGCATTTTAAACTAATTTTCTTTGAAGCCTTCACACAATCATAATGGTACTTCTTTTTGTGACATCTTGTATACCAAACCACATGTGTACAGTATAATCAGACACATACCCTGGTTGGTTTTAAAACGAATTTACGCTTCCTGATTCTTTACTGAGTGTTAACAGTGGCCAGAGTTCCCCAACACTCCCTAGGCTCTTGACTTGTTAACTACTAATTTTAAGGAAAGTAGCCGCTCTAGTTGGTGACGACCAAGATTGAAACTAACATAAATAACGAGAGGAGTCCTCTTTCATATCTGAATGTTACAGAATTAATTTTACTACACTGAAGATATCACATATTTCACTATACCTTCAACAGGAAACAGACTTCTTGTTTAATTTTCTTCTTAAGTTTTTGTACTCCATTAACATTGTTAATTTTGGACAGGACATCCATCAATTTCTCGCCATCAACAATCTTTCGCTCTAGCTGATTAGTTAAAGCCTCGTCATGAGCCATTACATGAAATTTCTTCACACCAACACGCGTAGTACATCACGTACGTCCTCACCATTCACACATAAACAAATTCCAAAAGATGTGCATTTATCATTTACATACACGCACTTCTTGTGAAGGATTCTAGATTACTGCCTCAAGCACCAATGCTTCACTCAGAGCACATAAACCTCACTTTTCGCCACACAAGAGTAATTTTCAAATGTGCTTCTACGAATGAAAATACTCTATTCCGTGCCTGTGGCAGACTACGTACCACAGATTATACATAGTCAACTGGACGTATACCGTGGTGTACGACCCTCTACGTATGCCAGAGATGTTACTAGAAGCACTGATTGGCTAATTGCCCGTAGGAAATGGAATTGTATCCGATAAGTTTGTGATTTGATATTTTATATTTCGAGTTTGCGTGCTGCGTTTTACGCTGATTTAATATGAAAACAGCAAGACTTTGGCGTATCTCCTACATAATAGTTTAAGGAAACATTTTTTTTTTTCATAATGTAGGGGTAAAAAGTGGTTCACTTCGTTCCTCAGTTTCAACATGATCACGGTTCCCAAACTGTGACGTCACAAAATATTGACTGAAAATAAACGCTGTTGAAAGCTGACAATTTTATGTGATATTAATGTGGATATTTAATGATAAAAGCTAGCTACATTTAATTTACACTATAGTAATGGCAACTAGAGGCCCAGGTAAGAATAGTGGAGATAATAAATACCATTCCTTGAAGAACTACAATTTCATAACCAAAAAATTATCCAATAAATAACGTATTATGATCTTAAATGTGGCGCTTAATTAGTGCAGGACAGTTGTCATGCTGTGGTCGTCATGTGGCAGTGGGCTTTGTGAATATGTGTGTAATTAGGTATTCATCTGTAATTTTTTAAGGTACTAATGTTTATGTTTTCCTCAGGTATTCGGCCATATCCAGGACCTCTACCTCTGATGGGGCAGTCACCCCTCCCACCTCCGCCGCCTCCACCACCTCCTCCTCCCGAGTACAGTCGTGGACCTCCCCAGTTTTGTCCACCATATGACCCATACTTTAGACCACGAGGACCAGTTATGAGGGATCACAGATTTGGTCCACCACCACCATGGGCACCAGGTGTAAGGGGCAGAGGTGTTGGGAATATGAATAAAATCCAAGGGCCACCAGGAGGACTGAAAGGACCATGGCAAAGTCATAATCAGCAGCACCAACAAAAGGAGCAACAAAACATACAGCAGCAGCCAGCACACCACCACCCACCACCACCACCACCACCACCTCCACCCCCACCACCGCCACAACAACAACAACAGCAGCAACAACAACAACATCCACTGCCAGCACAGCAACAGCCACCACCTCCACAACAACATCCCACACCACTACAACACCAACCTCCCCCACCTCCACCACCACAACAGCAGCATCCACCACCTCAACAGCAGCTACCACCACCTTTGCCACCTCCACCACCACCTCCACCACTTCCACATCAACAACAGAATGCCCAAATATCCAGCCCAGAATCACAGTTGAAAGATGGAAATTCTAATCAGACACAACCGGCACAACAGAATTCAGATGGCACTGATGTAAATACAAGAAAACGTGCAGCGGATCAGAATGGCAAGTTTCTTGTTATCCTGTATTGGAAAGCTACAAGGCAGTAAGCATAGAATTGTTCAGGGTTTCTCCCCTGTTATTACCAGCAGGACATTTGAAGTAAATAATTTATGAATGTTTAAACAGTTGTACTGTTTTTCCTATTAAACTCCAAGAGTTTTCTTTTTAATTAAGGTAAATTTCTTGTGTCCTAATGTGATCTGTGTGATTTTCTTTTGAACTGAATGCATGTGCATACATACATACATACATACACACACACACACACACACACACATACAAGCACATATTGTTCCCCTTATGCACTGTAATTTCATATGCAATGCAGTAAGTAGTGTCAGGTACTTCAAAAAGTAGTTTCTCTTATTGGTAGCTTTAAAATTTAGTCATTGGTGTGTATTTATTTTATGCAGCATTTCTTCATGTGTGCTAAGAATTGGTAATTTTTGTATAGTGTTCGCAAGTCCTGTAGGGTAACCCATCATCATTTCACCCCTTCCGTGACCTATGTCTGTAGACTTGTTATGGTATTTCATTTTTGAGAGGTCTCCCAATGAGCTGTCACCTTCCATCTAGTAATGGAGCATTTAACAGAAGATTTCTTGGATGCTGCTCTTAAAAAAAATTAATTTTCAGTCTGACTCACTAATACTCTACAAAAATATTATGTTAGTCTTCTTTTAATTTTTTCATTATGTTTTCCTTTTATGATGTAAACAAGTATACTGGGGTCAGGTTATATACAAGGAAGTGAAACAAGTCCACATAGCTATAACATGAATATAGTTATTAAATTCATCAAGAATGTGGCAAAGTCACCATACATACAGCAGCAGTACCACAAAATTACTGTAAGGAAAAAATTAGTAGCAAACCAATTTAAGGTAATGCTGATATCTAAAATTAAAACAATAGAAAAGCATGATTTTTTTTTTATTGGGTCACCTTAAATGAAGAATTATATGTTGAAGATGCCTGAGGTAAATATACTGAGAAGAGGAGCTTCAGGATTTGTACTGTTCATCAGATATTATTAATGAGATATGGTGGGTTGGGAATTAGAATTCATGGAAGAGATGAGAAATGTATGCAAAACCTAACTCAGAAAACCTAAGGAGGAGAGACCATTTGGGCGGCCTAGGAATGGATGATAGAATAGTATTAAAGTGGGTCTTAAAGAAGGAGAGTACAAACTTGTGGAGTAGATTCATAGGGCTGAGGATGGGGTCCAGTGGTAGGATGGTGTATACGGTAATGAACTTTTGGGTTACATAGAAATGAATGTGTGGACCAGCTATGTGACTATCTGCTTCTCAACAATGATTGTGCTCGATCGAATTGAAGTCCAGGTGGAGCATCATACAGGGGTACAGGACAGAGAGACTGATGGCTACCCAACATATTTTTTAGTCATTGCCCCTTGTTAGGTTTGAGATTGCCTTTAAAACTGTTGCATTGCCTCTTGATGAATTATCTGTATAGAAACACTCATGGACTTCCTCTTGCTACCCTTGGAGACAGGAAAAAGCAAGTGATTTTTAGTTGAATTCGCAAAATTTCAAAAAGTGACTATTAGCTTTCTCATGTCTGTCTATCCTCACGGAACAACTCGGCTCCCACTGGATGGATTTTCATGAAATTTGATATTTGAGTATTTTTTGGAAAATCAAGAAAATTCATGTTTCATTAAAATCAGACCAGAATAATGGACACTAGACATTTTTGATCATATCTCACGCATTTCTTCTTAGAATGAGAAATGTTTCAGACAAAAAGTGTAGAGGAAATCAAAACACACATTTTGTATTCAGTAACCTTTTGTTTAAAATGGTACAGTTTATGAGATAATGTAGAAAAAAATTGTAGAGTGGAGCATGCCACAGATGACAGTATGGCGCATGTGTGTTGAATGTTGGATAAGTAAGGCTATGCTTTTGCACTGCAACACTGGTTACCTGAATGTGCCTTAATGTTATATTATACATACATTGTCTGTCTTGCTTGTATGGTAGTATTGTTGTGTGGCAAATTATGTCAGTAGCACAGCTGTGGTACTTGTTTTGTGAAAGTGACTATGATTCTTGTATTCTTCAGATGTATTTACATTAATACCATTAATTGTCTGAAGAGGAATTATGTACAGAACACTCTGTAAGGTTTAAAGTTCTCCATTCCATGCATTAAAATTTTAATTAATAATGCAAATGCATTTGTTGGTATTATATTAATTACATTTTCAGGGTTTAGCTGTTTATGGATGAAGAAGTCAAGTTAGTGTTTGGAAAGATAGTATGAGGCACTTTAAGGGAGAAATTCTCAGAAAAAGTGTCATAGTGTAAAATGTCATTTTGACATTGTTAGATTGATTAAATCAAGCAGGCTATGTTGTGTGGGACATGTAGCCCAAACGGGAAATGAGAAATGGATAAGAAGTTTTGGTTGGAAAATATTTGGAGAAGAGAGCTCTTGGGGTGCCTAGGCATATGTGGGACATAATAGTGGAATGGGTCTTATAGAAATTGGTTTGTGAAAGTATGCACAGTGTTCAGTTGACTTAGGGCATGATCTGGTAGCCCTTAGCGTTGATATCACCACATTAAAAAATAAGGGAATTTCTTGACCATCTATGTCACCACTGATGTCAGTATTCCCCGAAAGGTCTGGTAGAGTGCACAGTGCTAAGACATTGAATTAAGTGGCACAACGTCAGTCCCACTTCATAAGGATGGTTGGCCATCATGTTTGTAAAATTGATAGTGCGGAAATTAACAGCTTCAGAGGTGGAGACTCCTCCAGTGGGATAAATACATAAAATTTAATTACAATAAATCCATTTGTTTGCATATGATTAGGGAGATACATATACAAATGGCTGAAGAGATGGCTATAATGACGTGTACCGAAAGCCCAGCTTCCGTTTTAAAAAAGGGCTGATGGCATGTGCTAGCAATGATATTCTGTTTTCAGGTGGTGATACAGGATCAAGCCAGCCAGATGTTAAGAAGCCAGTCTTACCTAAGGAACTAACCAGTAAATTTGGTGCATTGAAATGTGATCTCTGTAAAGTTTCAGTAAGTCTTTAGAACTTGAATTTTTTAAGACATATTTCCTATTAGATTAGATGCAAGTACTAAGTTTAATAATTACACCTCATAATGAACCAGAAGGGGTTACACAATGTGCAGTGTGTTTATGGAATTGGCTGTACTTGAAACTTCGTGTGTATTAAATGGACTATAGACAGTGGACATAGCCTGCCATGAATGAAATACTATAAAAACCTTTAACAGAATCAACAGTCAGGTTGGGGTGTTTGCCCCATGTACACCAAGCTCACTGAGATAAGGATGACAGACTGTTGTATAGTGATTTCACCATCTTGGTGTTGGTCTTAATGGTAAAAGTTAAAATATGGTGGTGGCAAGTGCAGGGGACTTACAGCTTAGCATGTAACCTGACCCAAGATAGGTGTTTGGTTATCCTCACATACAAGTTGTTAAAGGCAACATGGCTTGGAGAAACATCCCTGCAGAGTCACTGGTCTTGAACACGAGACTTTATGCGTGAAATACCATCTGACTACTAGGAAGCTAGGTCTACCCATTTATGCGGTTGTAATGTAACGTGAAGGAAATATCAGGTACACATTATATGGCACTTGTTTGTTAATCACAGAAATAAGATGACGGTATCAATAAGCATATATATAATGGCTATTATAAAATAGGTCAGTGCCCCAAGTTTGTGATTTTCAAACTACATTTTCTTCCATAAACTTTTAGCCAGAATAAAGTAGGCCTGCAGCATCATTAGAAAATGTGCATAATGAGAATGAAATGTAATTTCAAATAAAGTTGAGCTTTTATGTGTAACTTCCAAGTGAATGACTCGTTTGCAACCACTTTCAAATCCTCTTGACTTCTCAGTAATGTTGTCTTACAATTCATACTGTATTAAGTTCTTATGTGCTTACATTTTCCAAAGGTCTAGGAACTGCCTCAAAATTCTAGGCACCAGAAGAGTGACATGCAGCAAGTTCCGTACTGCGGACCTGCAAGTATTAGGTGATACCAAACAAAATGTAGTTACCCAGGTGACCTTGTACCTGCAATATGTGCATCCCTGATTAAGTTACACCTGCAGTTGAATAGACTGTCACTAAGCAGCTTGCAGATGGAGCAAACATTCGGCAAATCCATTTCTTTAAACAAAATTTGTCATGTGTCCTATGTGATAATTTCTGTAATGACTTCTAAGCTTTATTTTATAGGTAAATTCAACAGTTCAAGCCAAAATGCATTATACTGGGAAACAGCATGACAAGAAAGTGACACAGTTCCTTGCCAATTGGAGCCGTGAGACTGGTGAACCTGTTCCAGTGAGACTGAAAGACGGAGCATTATCTGCAAAAAAGGTTCTATTTCATGTGGCATACATTACATTGTAACACATCACATTACATTCTCTAAAGATCTATTTTGTATTGCGACAGCAAATATTAGTAAGACACTTTAAATTGGTACTACTAATAATTTATGTGTCTTCAGAGATGCAGACGTGTATTTCTTTTGGTAATTTCATTATACTCTTAAACTCCTGTGTGTGACACTAATAGTACTTGGTAGGACTGGGGCATCTTCACGTGCAGCCTGCCTTTGCCTGGTGTGCAGCCCTGCCAGGATTTTTAGCTAGCACACATCAACTGGTAGGCCAGTGACCATCATGCACGTGTGTACAAATGAAGTTGGTTAAACTGTTGACTGATCTTGTATTCCTGCTAAAAATCCATATTTCCAACTAGTAAAATTCTGTATATACTTCAGCGATGATATCAACATAAAGTCATGCACCCTGCACGTATCGTTTTCTGATCATGTGATGCACTGTTGGAAAACCTCAGATACCCCTGTTATAGCATATATCCTTACCAAGTTTGTAACCTAGGTTGCCTTTAGTGGAGCGCAGAGTTAACTGAAGGATCATTTTAGTCAGTTTCAAATGTGGGCATCACCTACTGAAAGACAACATCAATTAAGAATGTGTTTTTGATGCACAGCCTACATTACCTTCCATTTTCATAGTTTCAAGGAAGTGTACAAAACCTTGCTAAACTGATGGTAGTAAAAAGAAGCACACCAATTTGCAATGCACATGTAAGTTAGATTCTTATGGTAGTGTCTAGGAAGTCATGCTGTTTTGTACAAATGTACTAGTGTTTCAGAGGAACCCACTGGCTCTGTTGTCAGGGTAATTTCCAGATGCTTTTGTTTCTGATATATCATTGGTCTTGATAGTTATTGCTGATATTAGCTGTTACAAAATTAGTCACTTTAGATAAAGCATTTGATTTTGTTAAGTTTTTGCTGTTTAAAAAATTAACATAACAACATCTGTAGACAGACTCATTTATGCGGTCTCCTCCATCTTAGGTTCATTGCTTGGGCTTATAAAACTAGTCATGTTATTGTCACACCATTGTAATCAGTAAGGTACAAAGAGTTAGGCCTTCATCATCTTGCAGCCTAAATTCTTTAATAGTCTCTTCGGTAATTGCCTTTTGTTTCATGTTCCAGTTGGTCTCTTGGCTTCTCCTCCTCCACTCCCTCAGGCTTGATGCACTTCTCCTGCTTTACCTCCTCTACCTTTCTGTCCTTCCTGATCCTCTTCATTTTATTGTTTTCGTACAATGCATGGTTTAGTCTACCACACACTCCAGCCTCCTATATTTTATGACTCATACCATCTTCTGGGTCTGGAGGTAGACAGAGGGTAGCCCACTCAACTTATTGTTTTGGTGCCCATAATACATTTAGGTTAAAAACAAATATACTGTTGAACCCAAGGAAGAAATACTCTATCATCATGGTTTATGACAACAAATCTGTTCTTACAGTGCTGTATATAATGGTTACAATAGATATGAATATTGGACTGTAAAAAGTGTCTAAAGATTGGTATTCTACAATGCACAGCCCTATATATAGTGTTCTGCATAAGGCCTGCCAGACTTTTTGAAGTTATTGTGTGAGTCATTTAGAATAAAAAATACTGTATCAGCATATGCCTCATTATCAGCTGTTACATAGTTACATCACAGTGGTTAAGGTGCTGTGCTACAAATCAGAAGGTCGCTGGTTCGATTCCAGCTAGAGTCATTGGATTTTTCATTGACATAAAATCCTTCCGATCGCACTATGGCCTTGGAGTCAACTCAGCCTCTAACAGAAATGAGTACCAGGAGCATTTCCTAGGGGTAAAGGCGGCCGGTGCGTAAGGCTGACAACCTTACCACCATCCTGTGCCGTTGTCAGGAAATCTGGGAACCTTAATTTCCAGGAACCCTCTGGGTCACTCCAGGCCTGTAATGGGACTGCATTTACCTTTTATGTAGTTACATGCATGTTTTTGCTTTCAGACACTGTACAGTACTGTACAATACTGTATTCCTTGATGCGGACTTCATCTGTGGCAAACATTACTTTCTCGTAGCTCTCATTTCAGATATGCTCAGCTGTGCATACAGGATATTGGAAGTCATTATTAACAGTGTAACACAACTGATAATAGGCTTTCTTTGATATTATATAGTCAAAACTAACGTTGTCTTCCGTTCTGTAACATAACTACATAAAGTAACATAACTAAAAATTGATGTCTTCCTTCATTTTATTTGTTCAGAGTGATAAAACACATATTGTGCAATTTTCAGTTACGTGCATGTGTATATATATATATATATATATATACAGGGTGTCCCAGGAGGAATGTGCCAGACTTCGGGAGGGTGTTCCTTATGCTAAACTATACCGATATAACCCAAAACACCAAGTCCAAAGTGGAACGGTTACGGAGATAATGGCCAGAGAAAAGTGTGGTCTTCTTGCGGGTCCACGCACTGTACCTGTCGGCTAACACTCTCACCCCCTTCATCCTTGAATGTAGTCTCGCATGACAAGCTTTCAGCTGGAAGGTGGGCAGTGAACTTCACTGC
>Ga0123355_10007201_pt1 | contig 16624 bp, 21 predicted proteins | sample TergutEmb28metaG_3_FD_89872 | JGI IMG/M metagenome (GOLD analysis project Ga0123355, IMG submission 89872) | Embiratermes neotenicus P1 segment gut microbial communities from Petit-Saut dam, French Guiana - Emb289 P1 | ecosystem: Host-associated > Arthropoda: Insects > Digestive system > Gut ...
GCAGTTTCTCTTATGGTGTGTCCTTTGTCGATGTGGTTAAGGACAACTTCTCTAAATTTAGTGTCATATGCCATAGGAGTATTATAGCATGAATTGTGGTATTTTGCAAGTTAATTAACTATAGTTTTAAGGAAGAAGATGGGCTTAATAAAAGGGACAGTAGTTGCATTGCACCCCGTATGCGGCATGGCTGTTCTTAAAAAGGCCAATGAAGATGATGAAGAATGGGCCATCAGCAAAGTGGACGACCTTGGAAGGATAGCCTTGTCAGATGAGATAAGGCAAAGGCTGGGATGGGAAACAAGAACCAAAATTGCGATATATTGTGTGGATGATGAAACAGTTTTTCTGAAGCTGGCGTAGCAGGTGCCAATCGCTTGGTTTACGGGCGGCTACAAGCCGCCCCTACTACACCCATCGTCTTATGTGCGCATCGCTGCAGAGGATTGTAGGGGCGGCTTGTAGCCGCCCGTTTTTATGTGGCGTACACGCAAAAAACCGGGCGGCTACAAGCCGCCCCTACCTGATGTTGAAAGCTTTGGCAACAACGTGCATAATAAGATTTGTGTAGTAGGGGCGACTTGTAGTCGCCCGTAAATCAAGCTTTATATCTTGCCGTTATGGCCTTCATGTCGTATAACAAGCCAAGTCTTTCACATTCTGCGGCAAACACATTCCAAAGCCTCTTTGCTTTGGGCGATGTGCATCTATAGCGGCCGCCAAAGCTGCGGATATATTTTTCTTTCACACCGGGAAACGATGCATCCAGTTTTTCATAAAAATACTCACGGTTTCCGGCCCTCAGCGTCATGCCCATGGCCGGATACACAAATTGCGCGCCGGCTTGCTTTACACGGCGCGCAATTGTTATGATATTTTCTTCGTTATCATTGATAAAAGGCAAAATGGGCATCATTAAAACGCCGCAAAATATGCCGGCTTCGGCCAAGGCATTTAGGGCCTCAAATCTCTCTGATGTGGTTGACACATTTGCCTCTATGGCCCTGCACAAATCATCATCCGCCGTGGTTATAGATATTTTTGCAATTACAGGCGAATGGGCCTGGATATCCCGCAGCACATCGGCATCACGGGCTATCAACGCAGATTTTGTGCAAAGAGCCGCGCCAAAATTAAAGGCATTTATAAGCTCTAGGGCATTGCGGGTTAGCTTTAGCTGATGTTCCAGCGGGTTGTAGGGGTCGCTCATGGCACCCGCTGCCACAACGCCGGTTTTAACTTTGCGCCGCAAATCATCCCTAACAATTTGCAGGGCATTTTCTTTCACCTTTATCGTGTCAAAATCCGCATTTTTATAGCAGTTGCTTCGGCTGTCGCAATAAATGCAGCCATGAGAGCAACCGCGATAAATGTTCATGTTATAGTTTAGCCCAAACCACGCGGAAGGGCTTTTTGTGGCGTACACAATGCTTTTGGCGGGTATCATGGGGATGTCTTTCATGTCATTCCCCAATAATTTTCACCAACACCCGTTTGTCGCGCATTCCGTCAAATTCGCCGTAAAAAATTCTCTCCCATGTGCCAAAATCCAGCTTGCCATTTGTGATGGCCACAACCACCTCGCGGCCCATGATGCTGCGCTTTAGATGGGCATCGGCATTATCCTCATAGCCATTGTGCTGATATTGGCTATGAGGCTTTTCGGGCGCAAGCTTCTCCAGCCAGCCCTCGAAGTCCTGATGCAGCCCGCTTTCATTGTCATTTATAAACACGCTGGCGGTGATATGCATGGCGTTAACAAGGCAAAGGCCCTCTTTTACGCCGCTTTCGGCCAAGGCACCCTCAACATCCGGTGTGATGTTGACATATGCACGGCGGGTTTTTGTGCGAAATATCAGCTCTTTACGGTACGATTTCATGTTTTCTCACCTAATTATTGCCCAAACATCGTCTTCGTTATGGAAAACAGGCCGGAAAATTCTTCGCCATCCGGGCTAAGTATGGAAATTCTTAGAAGCTGGCGCAAGTCTCTGTCTGGGGCAAATCTAAATGTTTGGCTTTCGCCGGCGGCTACAAATTCGCTTGCAAACACTTGCCATTCTCCTCTGGCATCATAAGAATGTAAAACCATCACAAAATCGAGATCGCCTGTGTTATCAAGGAAAATGTTGAGGTTGGCACCAGTAATTTCAGATGCAACCAAAATTGCTATGTCCCCATTAAAGCTTCTGCTAAAGGCGCGCTCTAGGTCGGTTTGGCTTATTTGTATGGGCACTTGCACATTAGCCGCAGGTATCACGACAAAATCTTGATATTCGTAAATTACTGCTTCAATATCAGGCACCATAAGCTCTACCAACAGGCCTGCAAGGAAGTTTACACGGGCATTGCCAGCAAGATCGCCAAGCTGCGCCATATTTTCTTCACCTACAATGTTTTCCAAGGCATCCCCATTACCATTGGCAAGATATGCCCTTGCGGCGGCCCCAAAAGGCAAAAGCACTTCAAGGCTGTCTTCTCCAATTAAGAAATCAAAATAAGCAGGAATTTCAAGGGTGTTTGCAAGCAGTATCATGTCATCATGCATGAAAAATCCGAAGAAAAGGTTTGTTCCCAATGCTTGGAAATAAATGTCATTTAACAGAAGGCCTTTAAGAGAGATGTTGCCCCATTCGCTGACAGGGCTTTGCGACATTTCAAAAACAACGCCGTCTACAAAGTAAAGAAGCCAGTTGTCGCCCTGAGAATAGAAGGCTTGGTCGCTTAAAGTTCCGGACAAGAAATGTGCAATAAGGTAATTATGTAGATAGCCGGCAAAGTCTCGCAAGCTTAAATTTGACCTTTCAAGGTCTGCCACTAGGTCGTAAGCGTAAAAGTCCTCAAAGGCGGGCAAAAGGTCTGTTAAAATTTGTGATATCTCTTCCATAGACCATGAAAGCTCTACCACAGCCGGCACCGCTGCCGCTTGGTTGGTGCTTTCATTGGCATACACAGACATAGCACCAAGGGCAACAAAAAGCATCGTGGCAGCAATAGCAATAAACTTAAACCTCATAAATATTTTCCTCCTTAAATAAAATTTCATCTAAAAAATTATGTTAAAAGTATATCACAAGCCGCGCGATAAAGCAAGGGCATTTTGCGCTGTTGCCAAGCTTTAACAGATGATGTATAATCAATAAAAAACGAGGTGTGATTGATGAATTATCCGCAAATTAAAGAAGATATCGCAGCCCTGTGTGCGGCGCAATTGTCACGATATCCCGCGGCTGGGGCTGTTGATATGTTAAAAATGCTATTTCAGGGAGAATTTGGGCCGGGACATCTTATTGCCGATGGTGCAAAGGCCAGGAAGTTTTTGGCCGAAGAATATGCAAGTTTGCAATCCCCACCACAAACAGATTTTATAGAGCCCATAGGTTTTGGCTTTTGCCGCCTGCATTTGGACGCCGTGAATGCTTTGGGCATTTCTTTAGAGACTTTTTACCGTATTTTCGAGCTTTCTGCCCTATCCCTGCATGGCACAAATGAGGGATTTGCCCACAAAGTTGATGTTTTGCGGGCATTATGTCATGAAGGCGCCCTGCCCTTTGCCGAGGATGAAATTGGCGCCATTCTTCAAGAATCCCCTGCCCTTTTCCGCCACAGCAACGCCTTTCGTGCGGCCTATAGCCCCGCCTATCGCGTTATTAAAGAAGAATATTGCCGCCACATTTCTCTTCTAGCCAAAATTGACGGGACCCTTGCCAAAAATTCCCACACCATCGTCGCCATTGATGGGGATGCCGCTTCCGGCAAAACCACATTGGGCGGCATTTTGCGCCTTATTTATAATTGCAATGTGATACATATGGACCATTTCTTTTTGCGTCCGGAGCAACGCACCGAAGAGCGTCTGGCCCAGCCCGGCGGCAATGTAGACTACGAGCGGTTTAAAAAAGAGGCCCTAACGCCCCTTTTATCACAAAAACCTTTTGCCTTTCGCCCTTTCGACTGTCAAACCTGGGATTTTGGCGAGGAAATTTCATTAACGCCAAACAGGCTAACCATCGTAGAGGGCTGCTATTCGCATCATCCTACGTTGGAAGAAAGCTATAATATCAAGGTTTTTCTCAAGGTAGACGGCACAGAGCAAATGCGCCGCATAGCCCTGCGAAACCCTGCGCCGCTGGTTGAAAAATTTCGCGATATTTGGATACCAATGGAGAAAAAGTATTTCGCGGCACTTGATGTAGAAAATAAAAGCGATATGGTATTTGGTTAGACTTATACCCATAGTAAACCTGTATCAATAATCCTCTCTTAACATTATGTATTGCCTTTCCAGAAACTCCTTGTCCATGTTGCGAGAATAGTATGTATCAATTTGCATAAAAGAAAATCCGCATTTTTCAATGACGCGGCGGGATTGATGGTTGTCTACAAAATGGCAGCAAGCCACCGCATCCAGCCCCAGCGTGACGAAACAATGATGCAAGGCGGCGTTAGCAACCTCAACACCCAAGCCTTGGCCCCAATATGGCTTAGCAATTATCGTGCCAAGCTCTGTAAGGGCCAGATGTGCGAAGCGGGGGTCTTTTGCAGCCCAAGAGCCGTGTAGCTCTAACGACCCGATAACCTTTTGGTCTGCAATATGATACAATGCGAAGCAAATTTTGTCCTCGATATACCTCTCAAGGAATTTTCTGGAATCTTCCAGAGACTTGTGATAATGCCAGCCGGCCATCTCGCCAACACCGGGGACGCAAGCATAGGCAAACAAATCCGCCAAATCCGCCTCAACCCAAGGGCGCAGCAGCAGCCGTGCCGTGCTAATTTCCGTGTTGCTGATATCAATTTTCGCGCTCATAAAAGTCACCCCTTTTCCATTATAGCGGCTTTTTGGGAAAATTTCAACAAAAGTATTGACAAAAGCGCGAAATGGGTGTACAATAGCTGTTAAGGTATTTTACTTTACAGGTGATGTCATGGAAGCAGTGCTTCGCAACACCCTATTATACGACTTTTACGGCGATTTGCTAACCCAAAAGCAAAGGGACATATACCATATGTATTTTTGCGAGGACATGTCCCTGGCTGAAATTGGCAGCAGATGCGGCATAAGCCGCCAAGCCGTAAATTTTTCCTTGAAGCAGACGCAAAAGAATTTTGACGCCTTTGAGGGCGCGCTAAAGCTTGTAGAGAGATATGCCGCCACCAGACAGCATATTGCGGATTTGCGCTGCGCCATCGAAAGTAAAGATTATTCCGAATGTACTAAGATACTATCTGTATTAGACGATATGACTGTGAGGTGAAGCCATGGCTTTTGAAAGCCTTTCAAATAAGCTTTCTGCCGTGTTTAAGCAGTTGCGCGGCAAAGGCAAATTGTCCGAAAAGGACGTAAAAGAGGCCATGCGCGAGGTGCGCCTTGCCCTTTTGGAAGCTGACGTAAACTTCAAAATCGTCAAAGAATTTGTGGCGGCAGTTACCGAAAAAGCCGTTGGTGAAGAGGTTTTGCGGGGCCTTAACCCCGGCCAGTCCATCATCAAAATTGTAAACGATGAAATGACGGCCTTAATGGGCAGCACCCAAAGCAAACTAAGCTTTTCGCCCAAGCCGCCCACGGTTTTTATGATGGTTGGCTTGCAAGGCAGTGGTAAAACAACCACCAGTGGCAAAATTGCGGCGCAGCTGCGCAAACAAGGTAAAAATCCGCTTCTGGTAGCCTGTGATATATATCGACCTGCCGCTATCAAGCAACTGCAAGTATTGGGCGCAAATCTTAACATCCCCGTTTTTGAAAAAGGCGGCCAAAGCCCCGCACAAACTGCCCTAGAGGCTGTTGAACATGCCCGAAGCCATGGCCTGGATGTTGTAATTGTTGATACTGCCGGTAGGTTGCATATTGACGATGAGCTAATGGCCGAACTTGCCCAAATTAAGGACGCTATACGCCCGCAAGAGATACTGTTGGTTGTGGATGCAATGACAGGACAGGATGCGGTAAATGTAGCCGAGAATTTCAGCGAAAAAATAGGCATTGACGGTATTGTCATCACCAAGCTGGACGGCGACACCCGCGGCGGTGCGGCCCTGTCCGTCCGAAAAATTACCGGCAAGCCCATCAAATACGTCGGCATGGGCGAAAAAGTCGATGATCTAGAGCCTTTCCACCCAGACCGCATGGCAAGCCGCATTTTGGGCATGGGCGATGTGATGACCATCATTGACAAAGCCCAGCAGGCCTTTGATGAAGACGAAGCCAAGGCCCTGGAGCAAAAGCTGCGTAAAAACGAATTTGACCTTGACGACTTTTTAAACCAGATGCAGCAAGTTAAGAAAATGGGGCCCATAAAGAATATTTTGGGGATGCTGCCGGGTGCTGCAAACATGAAAATTGACGAAAATGACATCAATGAAAAGGCCATGGGCCATGTTGAGGCCATAATACAATCCATGACACCTACGGAAAGGGCAAACCCCAACCTATTGAATGCTTCGCGTAAGCGACGTATTGCAACTGGCAGTGGCAGAAGCATACAAGAAATTAATCGGCTGCTAAAACAGTTTGAAGAAATGAAGAAGATGATGAAACAACTAACTGATATGGGTAAACCAGGGAAAAAGCGCGGAAAACAGATGTTTGGCGGGCTGCCCTTTATGAAATAATATAATAATAGAAACCGGAGGAAGAAAAATGGTAAAAATTAGATTGAAAAGAATGGGTGCAAAGAAAAATCCTTTCTATCGTATTGTTGTGGCGGATTCTCGCGTAGCGCGTGATGGAAAATCCATAGAAGAAATTGGATACTATGACCCCACAAAAGAGCCCGCTGTGATAAAAGTGGACATAGAAGCGGCAAAGAAATGGATTGGTAACGGCGCCCAGCCTACCGATACTGTGCGTGCTTTATTGAAGAAAGCGGAAGCTGTCCAGGAATAACTGTGAGGTGAAAAATGAAAGAATTATTAGAAGTTATTGCAAAGCGGCTGGTTGATAATCCCGGTGAGGTAAAAGTTACGGAAACAGCGTGCGATAAAGGCAGCGTTTTAGAACTGCGTGTAGCACAAGCCGACATGGGTAAGGTAATTGGCAAGCAGGGAAAAATTGCTAAAGCCATACGGACACTGGTGAGGGCTGCCGCTATCCATAACGGCGTACACGTTTCTGTAGAAATTATACAACAATAATTGGGGCTTTGCCCCTTTTTCTTGCGGACATTAAAATGAATGATTATTTTGAAATTGGAAAAATTGTAAATACTGTGGGTATTTCGGGGGAGATTAAAATTTTCCCTACCACGGATGATGCCAAGCGTTTTGGGTTGTTGGACACAATCAGCATTATGTTGGATGGCAAGCTTGTTGAAAAAACAATACGCTCTGTACGATATCATCGCAATCTCGTTATGATGAAGCTGGAAGGCATTGACGATGTTAACGCTGCAACCGCCCTGCGCGGCGGCGTTATTATCGTGCCCCGCGCCCAAGCCCTGCCCCTTGAAGAAAATGAATATTATATGAAGGACTTGCTAGGAATTTCTGTCTTCGCCGAAGATGGCGAAAAACTGGGCGTTTTGGCCGATGTGCTATTTACAGGTGCCAACGATGTGTATGTGGTAAAAAATAGTGATGCTAAGGACTTGCTCATCCCAGCCATCTCAAAATGCGTGCTTGGCATTGATATTGAAGGCAAACGGATGACCGTCCGCCTTTTGGAGGGGTTGAGAGAGTGAATTTTCACGTTTTGACGCTGTTTCCGGAGATTTTTGACGCCCTCAACCATTCCATGATAAAGCGTGGCTGCGAAGACCATAAAATTGCCATAAACCCCGTAAACATAAGGGATTTTGCCATAAACGCGCGTGGCCAAACCGACGGATATCCTTTCGGCGGCGGCGCCGGCATGGTTATGATGGCGCAGCCCATTTACGATGCCTACAAATCCCTTGAAATCAGCGATGCCCGCGTTGTGTATCTGACGCCCCAGGGCAAGGTGTTTAACCAAACCCTGGCAGCAGAACTAGCCCGAGAGCCTGATTTGGTGCTGCTTTGCGGCCATTATGAAGGTGTTGACCAACGCATCATCGACGAAATTGCCACCGATGAAATTTCTATCGGTGACTTTGTGCTGACAGGCGGCGAACTTGCCGCAATGACCATCATCGACGCCGTGGGCCGCCTTGTGCCCCATGTCATCAAAAGCGAATCCCTTGCCCACGAAAGTTTTTCCACAGGCCTTTTAGAATACCCACAGTTTACACGCCCTCGTGTGTTTATGGGCCGCAAGGTGCCCGAGGTGCTGCTGTCGGGCCACCATGGAGAAATTGAAAAATGGCGGCAGCATCAGGCTTTGGAAGCCACAAGGCGCAAAAGGCCCGACCTTCTGGAGGAAAACGAAAATGGCTAAACGAATTTTGGCTCTAATTGCGGCCATAGCTGTGTTAATTTTATTTTTGGTAATATTTATCATCCCCCCTTGGACCAGAGAAACTGATAATGCGCAGGAAATTTATCCCATCATGCAGGGACTTTCAATTGATGCCATGATACTTTGGGAATCAGACTGGAATTTCGACGGGCAGCCTATTTTTTACGGCACAAGCGATTTAGTTAGCGGCCACTTTGTGCTAGCTCACCACGATTTTTTTGTTGTGGACATAAATGTAAATCCTATATATTTGGCCGACATACCCCATGAAACCAGGGTTGAAATTTTCTTTACAGGGGACATTGATGACAGCTATCCGGCCGCTGTCGACGGCCCTATCCTGCTTCGTGTGAAGGGGTAGAATATGGCCAAAAAAGTTGCAGCAATAACTATCGGTTGCAAGGTAAATTTATATGACACACAGACTCTGTTGCAAAAATTTGTTGACACAGGGTATGATGTGACGGAAAACGCCGCCGAGGCTGCCGATGTCATCATCGTCAACACCTGCTGCGTGACAAATGCTGCGGATAAAAAGTCCCGCCAGGCCGTGCGCCGGGCCAAAAGCCGCGGTGCCATTGTGGCCGTTATGGGCTGCGCCAGCCAGGCTACCCCCGAAAAATACGCGGATATTGGCGCGGACATTGTGCTGGGAACTACTGACAGAAGCAAAATTCTTGACTATGTGACAAACTTCCGCGCGGACAATGGGATAATAATCCATAGCCCCGACATCTTGACCCACAGCGACTTTGAGACCGCCGATATCACAAAAATGCTTGGCAAAACCCGCGCCTTTTTGAAAATTCAAGACGGCTGCGACAATTTTTGTGCTTTCTGTATCATTCCCCATGTGCGAGGCCCCAGCCGCAGCCGCCCCTATGGCGATGTTGTGGCCCAGGCCCGCCGCTTTGTACAAACAGGCCACAAAGAAATTGTGATAGCGGGTATTTGTGTGGCCTCTTATGGAAAAGATATACAGGGACATAATATACTGTCTGTGTTGCGGGCCATTTGCGAAATTGATGGCATCCGGCGGGTGCGCCTGTCTTCCGTTGAACCAAACGTGATAACCCCTGACTTTGTGGACTTTGCCGCCAGCCAGCCAAAATTTTGTGACCATCTGCATCTATCCCTGCAATCGGGCAGTGATGCGATGCTGGCGGCCATGAACCGCAGATACACCGCCGCCCAATATGCGGATGCCGTGACGACACTTAGGAAAATAATGCCAAATGTCAGCATCACCACCGACATTATCGCGGGCTTTCCCGGCGAAAGCGAGGACGATCACCGCCAAACCATGGACTTTATAGAGAAATTGGGACTTTCCGCCCTGCATGTATTTCCCTTTTCGGCGAAAGAGGGCACGGCGGCGGCGAAAATGGCTAATCAGCTGCCTGGGGATGTAAAAAATCGTAGGGCCAAAGAGATGATAAGCCTGGGTGACACCCTCACGGCGGCGCATTATGGCCGCTTTACGGGCAAAACCATGCCTGTGCTGGTTGAGGGCCGCAACGCCGCGGGCCTTTACGAAGGAAAAACTACCAATTATATAAATGTCTGCTTTGAGGCCCCAGACGGGCTTGAGGGCAGCATTGTGGATGTTAGGCTGGATGTGCCACATGCCGATGGACTTTTTGGTATATCAATTTAACTTAAAAATCGCCTCAGCTCGCGCGCGGACACACACTTGGTGCGCTGTCTGTATCCGCGCGCGGCCTCGTTGTTTTAAAGTAAAATTGCTATACATTACAGAAAAATTAAATTTGTGTTGCAATTATTGCAATTATGTTTAAGATGTATTATGATAGAAGTGGAAAAGCATAAAGGTTGTAGCTATTTAACTTTAAGCGTGAAGCGTGGAGGTTATGATGAATCTGCAAGATATATCCAAAAATCTGTCACAGACGCAGAAAATAAGCACCATAGGCAAAGAGGGCAGAAAGTCTGCCAGAGATATTTTGCTTGAGGTTAGCGATGCCCTTATGGACAAGGGCTACGACCCTGTGATACAAATTGTAGGATACATCCTTTCCGGAGACCCCACATACATCACAGCCCACAGAAACGCCAGAAGCCTCATAGGCCGCCTGGAACGTGACGAGCTTTTGGACGAAGTTATCAAATTTTATCTGGAGAACAATTAAATGAGGGCTTTGGGGCTGGATTACGGAGATGCGCGCATTGGCGTGGCCATCTCGGACCCCTTAGGCTGGACAGCAAGCGGCCTTACAACTATAGCGCGTAAAAACCCAATAGACCTTTCCACCAGTATTTCGCAGATAGCAGAAATTGTAAGCGAATATCAGGTGGGCCTTGTTGTGCTGGGATATCCCAAAAATATGGATGGCACAGAAGGGGAAAATTGCAAAAAAGTGCTATATTTTAAGAAGAAGCTAGAGCGCGCCCTGGGCAGCACCCCCATAGAATTGTACGACGAAAGGCTTACATCAAAAAGAGCAAACATAATTTTTGCGGAAACTAATTCGCCTAGGCCTAAAAACAAAGGCGATGTTGATAAAATGGCAGCGGCCATAATTTTACAGGATTACCTGGATTTAAAATCAAAGGAGAAAAAAATGGATTTTGACGAAAGAAATTTTGACGAAGAATTTGACATGGAAGAAGTAATTGAGATGGAAACCATCATCATGACAGACGAGGACGGCAATGAGGTAGAATATATCATTATTGATGAATTTGAACACAACCAAACAAGCTACCTTATCATGGTGAAGGCTGAAAACGCCGAGGATGACGAGGCAGAAGCAGCCATTTTTAAGCAGGTTTCTGCTAATGAAGAAGAATTTGTGCTGGAAGAAATTAGTGAAGAGGAATATAATGAACTGGAAGAAATGTTAAAAGCCAGAATGGCAGAGTTTGACATAGACATCCAGTAATTGCAACGGATTTTATGAATCAGAATGGAGAGTGAGTATTTTTTGGCTTCAAAAAAGAATAAACTGAAAGTTTTTTCCCTGGGCGGATTGCAAGAAATTGGAAAAAACATTACAGTTTTTGAATATGGCCAGGATATTATCGTGGTGGATTGTGGCATAGCCTTCCCCGCTGACGATATGCTGGGCATAGACCTTGTTATACCCGATTTTTCTTACCTTGTAAACAACAAGCAGAAAATAAAAGCGATAGTGCTAACCCATGGCCACGAGGACCATATCGGCAGCATACCATACCTTCTAAGGGATGTGCAATGCCCCATTTATGGCACCCGCCTCACCTTGGGCCTTTTGGAAATTAAATTGAAAGAGCATCGCCTGGACAACACGGAAACTGTGTGTGTTGTGCCCGGCCAAACCATCAAACTTGGAAACTTTAGTGTAGAGTTTATTGCAGTAACACATAGTATTGCTGACGCTGTGGGGCTAGCCATAAAAACGCCAACATCCACCGTGGTGCATACAGGAGACTTTAAAATTGACCATACCCCCGTTAATGGCGAACAAATAGACCTGCAACGCTTTGCAGAGCTTGGCCGCGCCGGCGTGGATTTGTTTTTATGCGACTCTACAAACGTCGAAGTGCCGGGCTACACCCTAAGCGAGCGCAGCGTAGGCGCCATTTTCGAGCAAATTTTCGACAATTGCCCTAAAAACCGGATACTTGTCGCCACTTTTTCCAGCAATATCCATAGGATACAGCAGGTTATAAATTCTGCCGTAAAGCACAAACGCAAAGTGGCGGTTGTGGGACGGTCTATGGTTAACACAGTGCGCGTAGCACAAGAGCTTGGCTACCTCACCATCCCCAAAAATGTGATGATAGAGCTTTCGGAAATTAATAATTATCCTGACCATCAACTGGCCATTGTCACCACGGGATCCCAGGGCGAGCCTATGAGCGCCCTGTCCCGCATGGCTATGTCGGACCATAGACAGGTGGCCATAAAGCCCGGCGATAAGGTTGTTATCTCTGCCTCGCAAATCCCCGGCAACGAAAGGGCCATAGGCAAGGTTGTGGATGGCCTGTTTAAAAAGGGCGCAGATGTAATTACCGATAGCTCCATGAATGTCCACGAATCCGGCCACGCAAAGCGTGAAGAGCTGAAAATTATGCACGCGTTGGTGCAGCCAAAATACTTTATGCCTGTCCATGGCGAATACCGCCATCTAAAGAGGCATAAAGAGCTGGCTGTGGACATGGGCATGAAAAAGGAAAATGTCTTTGTGATGAACCTTGGCGAGGTGCTGGAAATAAACGACAAAGGCGCGCGCCTTAACGGCAATGTGCAAAGCGGCCAAATTTTTGTGGATGGCCTTGGCGTGGGCGATGTGGGCAATATTGTCCTGCGGGACCGCCGCCACCTATCCCAAGACGGCCTTATCGTGGTGGTTGTTACCTACGAAACCGCCACAGGAGAGCTTTTGTCAGGCCCTGACATTATTTCACGCGGCTTTGTGTATGTGCGCGAATCCGAAGAATTAATTGAAGAGGCACGAGAAATTGTGAAAAAAGCCTTCTATAAATGTGAGGAAAAAGGCAAATACGATTGGTTGCGCATCAAAAATGCCATAAGGGACGAGCTTAGAGACTTTATGTGGCAGAAAACCAAGCGCAGTCCTATGATATTGCCGGTTGTAGTAGAAATTTAATAAACCACGGAAGGCACGGAAATACACGGAAAGTTCATAAAGGCAAGAGGTTTTTCCGTGTCAATCCGTGTTTTCCGTGGTTAGAAATGCTATTTAACTGAGGTAAAATAATGTTGAAAAAGGTATTAAATGTCGTTAACTATATATTTGGCAGCCTGTTTAATCTTGCTTTGGCCGTCACCATCGTCGTCATAGCCTATACAGCCACCATCTGGGCTTTCGATTTTGGGCAATATATGATGACAACTGACGATACGGAATATAGGTCGCTGGAAGAAATTGTTGTTGAGATACCCGACGGTGCCAGCGGCATTGAAATTGCGCGCATCCTGCGCGAATACGAGCTTATTGACAACGAATGGCTGTTTTATCTAAATTCTGTCCTCAATGGCTCGGCCAACCATTTTTTGACAGGTCTGTCTTTCAATTTGGACACCGGTATGAGCGAATCCATGATAATGTACCAGCTTCAGCGTATCCCCGAAGGCCTACAAGCCGACGGAACCAGAATTGTCGTTGTGGAAGGCCTTACCAATTGGCAAATTGCGGAACTGGCCTCAACCCTGGGCCACTTTACCGCAACAGAATTTCTTTACGAGCTTGAAGAGGGTCTCTTCTCCCACGCTTTCCTGCGTGACATCGAAGAGCGGCCAAACCGCCTAGAGGGCTTTTTGTTTCCCAACACCTATTATCTGCCCCAAAACCCAACCCCAAGGGACTTGATAAGCCGTATGCTGGACCACTTCGGCGAGGTGTTTACGGGCGAGATGATAGAGAGGATGGAAGAGCTTGGCGAGGCCCTTGGCAGGGAACTTACCATTGAAGACATCATCACAATTGCTTCCATTATAGAGCGCGAGGCCGTGGTGCATAGCGAAAGGCCCATTGTGGCCGCCATCATCTATAATCGCCTGGCGGCAGGGATGCCCCTTGAGATGATAACGACGGTGGTTTACGCCACAAACACCCGGGTGGACATGCTGACCCCGGCGGATTTTCAAATAAATTCCCCTTACAATACATTTAACAGGCAGGGGCTGCCCATCGGGCCCATATCAAACCCCGGGCTAAACGCAATTGAGGCCGCCCTTCACCCCGCCGATGTTAACTATTTGTTTAAAGTTGTTAACAACCATGAGGCGAGGTCCCATTTCTTTACGGCTGACCGCGAGGCCTATGAAGCGGCGCAAATTAGATACAGTGTAGGTGCTGACGAAGAAGATGAGCAAGAAGATTAAATTAGATAATGGTTTACTAACAGAATATTTGGATGGCCTGACGCCGCTTGTAGCGGGACGGTTGGGCCAATTTCAACAAGACGCATATGACGAGGGTTTGCCCATAATTTCTCGGGATGTGGCCAATTTTTTGTGTACCATCCTGGCGGCAAAAAGGCCCAAGAATATTTTGGAAATTGGCTGTGCGGTGGGTTTTTCCGCCTCGCTGTTTGCGCAATTTCTGCCCGAGGGCGGCAAAATTACGACGATAGACCGCTTCGAATACATGATAAATCGCGCAAAGGAAAATTTTGATGCGCTGGGTATTGCCGGCAAAATCAATTTAATTGAGGAAGATGCGGGCCTGGCCTTGCCAAAACTGGCATCATACGGCGCGAAATTTGATTTTATATTTATGGATTGCAGCAAAGGTCAATATATACATTTTTTGCCATATTGCCTGGAAATGCTAACCAGCGGCGGTATGCTTGCTGTGGACGATGTGCTGCAAAACGGCGACGTGGCCCTGGAATTCGACCAAATTACGAGAAGGCAGCGCACTACATATAAAAATATGCGAGAATTTTTGGGCGCAGCAATATCGCTGGAAGGCTGCTTTGCAAGCATTTTGCCCATCGGCGATGGCCTTTTGCTAATTACAAAGGAGTGATGGCGGTTGCAGAAAATTGAATTGCTGGCACCTGCCGGAGATTTTGAAAGGCTGAAAGTGGCCGTGGCTTTTGGCGCGGATGCCGTCTACATGGGCGGCACGGCCTTTGGCCTACGGGCCAAAGCGCGAAATTTTGATGCCCAGCAAATGGCAGATGCCATAGAGCACGCCCACGCCCACGGCGCGAAGGTTTACATCACCGCCAATGTTTTCGCCCATAATGCGGACTTTGACGGCATGGCGGATTATTTCCGGGCGGTGCAGAAAATGGGCGCGGACGCGCTGATAATCAGCGACCCCGGCGTTTTTGGTCTAGCCCGCGACGCCGTGCCTGATATGGAGCTGCACATCAGCACCCAGGCAAATATTACCAGCTATGCTTCCGCCCTATTTTGGGCCAAACAGGGAGCTAAACGCGTAATTTTAGCGCGAGAGCTGTCCCTTGAGGAAATTGCGGAAATTTACGATAAAGTGCAAGGCAAAATTTTGCTGGAGACTTTTGTCCATGGCTCTATGTGCATGGCATATTCTGGCAGGTGTTTTCTTTCCGCCTACATGAATAATCGCGACGCCAACAGAGGCGAATGTGCAAACAACTGTAGGTTTAAATATGCCCTAGTAGAGCAGCAGCGCCCCGGCGAATATTTCCCCATTGCCGAGGACGGTGGCAGCTACATCCTAAGCTCTAAGGACTTGTGCATGATAGCCCATCTGCCGGAAATGGCGGCGGCGGGCATCGCCAGCCTGAAAATTGAGGGGCGCATGAAGACGCCCCATTATGTGGCCGCGGTGGTTAAGGCCTATCGCACGGCTATTGACGACCTTTACAACCACGAGGCCCTGTACAAATCCAAAATACCGCTGTATATTGCGGATTTGCAAAAGTCCGCTAACCGGGACTTTTCAACGGGCTTCTTCTTTGGCAAGCCCGGCGGCGAGGCCCAGGTTGACAGCACCAAAACCCACAATAAGACCTACGATTTTGTGGGTATCGTGAAGAATTATGATACTGAAAGTGGCATTGCCACCATAGAGCAGCGAAATAAATTTGTAATTGGCGACACCGTAGAATTTCTGCGGGGTGGCGGCGAAAATTTCTCTCAGCAGATATTGGAAATGCGTGACGCTGGCGGCAACACCCTTGATGCCGCCCGCCATGCGCAACAAATCCTGAAAATACCAGTTGACAAGCCCGTTGAGGCTTTGGATATAATGAGGACAAGGCTGGAATGATTTTTGGAATTGGCACGGACATCATTGAAATAGCAAGGGTGGCGAAGGCCATAAAGGGCCGCGCTTTTTTGGCGAAATGCTTTACGGAAGCCGAGGTGGCGCGCTGCAACGCAGGCGGCATCACCGCTGCGGAAAACTTCGCGGGCTATTTTGCCGCCAAGGAAGCCGTGGCAAAGGCCCTGGGCACAGGCTTTCGCGGCTTTACGCCTAAGGATATAGAAATTTTTCACGACGACCTTGGCAAGCCCATGGTGCGCCTGGCCAGCCATATCGCCGCCCCGAAAGATGCTGTGATACACATCAGCATCTCCCACGGCAAAGAGCACGCTACGGCCATGGCTGTTATAGAAACGTGATTGAGGCTTGGTGCGCTGGTTTTTAGTGGCAATTGACTTACACCCGCTTGTAGGGGCGGCTTCCAGCCGCCCGTTTATCCTACAGACGCACAACCTATTCAATGTATTATGTCACTGCATATGCGGGCGGCTACAAGCCGCCCCTACGACATATGTACTAC
>Ga0123355_10007203_pt1 | contig 16619 bp, 13 predicted proteins | sample TergutEmb28metaG_3_FD_89872 | JGI IMG/M metagenome (GOLD analysis project Ga0123355, IMG submission 89872) | Embiratermes neotenicus P1 segment gut microbial communities from Petit-Saut dam, French Guiana - Emb289 P1 | ecosystem: Host-associated > Arthropoda: Insects > Digestive system > Gut ...
AAAAATTAAGTTTTTTTTTTTTTTTTTTTTTTTTTTTTAAACTTTAAAGCAGGTGTCACATAAGAATACTGCTGTCAGTTTGAGTTAACAAATTATCTTGTCTGGAGAGTGTGCCTGGTCATGCTAGACATAGACTGAAATGTATTTTACAGAATTAATGAGCTAAGAAGGGTACGTACATGTAAATGGGTTCATGATGCTTTAGAATAATGAAATGTTGAGTGCAGATATGCTGGTTGCAGGTTTTATTTTGTATTTGCACAGTAAAGACATACAGTTATTTATAGTCACTGTATCTTCTGTAAGTTGTCATTCATAGGTATAACTTGACTGATAACATTGGGGTGGGAAGGGAGATGGACCATGGGTATTAGGAGTCAAGTAAAATTAGAGAGGGGGAAGATTTGTTTGAACCAGTCCTTAATAAATCTCACCCAATTTTTTTTTATTTGCCCCTCTTCAACTCTAGCCAGAAAGTCTTAAGTAGAAAAAAAACTGTGGGGGGGGGGGGATTTGCACCCCCTCCAAGCTACGCCTACGATGTTATTACCTGGGTTGCATTCCCAAGAACTTTACCTGTAGAAAAGCAGTTACGTGAAAATTTCTGTCTCTTGGGTTGTGACAACATGTAGTCAAAAGCATGCCGACGTTTCGGAGATGCTGCCGGCTTTAGCATCAACAGGGTATTCGTGTAGAATGGAGGTAGCTGGGGCTTGTGAAACGTGGACGTCTACCAGCTTACATCAAATCACCTCCCACGAAGCAGCAATACTCATACCCACTGCCGCGAGAACCACGCATCCCGCCGAGTGGTTTGGTTTGCTGTAATCCGTGTCCATGGGTAATATAATTTGTCCGAAGAACGATATCTCGAATAAAATGTTTATAACCAAATGACGAGAAGTAGATGTGAAAAGAGAAATGTGGTGGTATATAAATGGCATTAGGGTAAAATAAACTTTAAACGTTCTTTGCGGACGTAGTGTCTGCGTCGAACGTAACAAAACCAAAACCATTTCTTTTGTTAGACATCGTGAGTGAGGTGTACACTGAAGTACATTTCCTAGTATTGTATGTTAGGACAGCATATTGGTATGGAAGATTTTAGATTATTAGTCCAAGAAGAAGGAAGAGCAGCCAGGAATTTGATTGCGTTTCATGTACCTGTTGACCACATATTGTCAGATTCAGGTGAGGTAACAGAGATTGACATGCCTATACCAGTTCCTAACCTTTGCAGCTGTTGAGATTGAACGTTAAAAATATGTATACAGGTAAAGTGCTGACTCGGAAACCACCAGCGTCGCCTAGGCTTCAAAGTGAAGGCAAAAAAGAAGATGGAATTCGACTTAGTAAACGTTCGTGTGAATCTCCTAAGCCCGGATCCAGGCTGCGGTCAGCTTCGACTGGTAGAGATAAGAAATCAGGTGAGTTGTGTAGCTCTTGATGAAAAGAAATTCATATTTTACGTGAGTAGGATGGGTGTGTGTATTTAATTTTTACATACATCACGTTTTCATAGAGGCATGCGTTTAATTAATTAGAAATACATAGTCTGCTTTGCATTCAGATTTTTTAGGAACTGACGTTGTGTCACCGGATTAGTGGTACGCGACCTTTGGACGAACCACAGTACCTTCAGGGCGTTTGGAATCACAAACCCAGCAACTGCTGTTTCATACAAGACGAATTTCAAGATACTTTGTAGGACCAGTGTTTCTGATATACATATAAATGATCTTTCTTTAAGCATAAGCAAATTAGCTAACCCGATACTATTTGCTGATGATACAACCATTGTTATATCAAACACTAATCGAGAGGAATTTAAGAATAATATTAATTCACTAGTGACCGAAATAACCAACCGGTTTCAGAGTAATCTTTTAACACTGAACTGTAATAAAACACACTTTATGCAATTCTTGACTAAAAAACAAAATGAAAAAAAAAAAATCAAATAATTGCTCCCAATTCAATAAAGACTAATAATATCAATAGCACTAATTTCTAGGTTTGATCATCAATAATACAGTCATGGAAAGATCACATTGCTGCATTAACATCAAAATTGAATAAGGCTTGTTATGCCATTAGGTCAATAAAACCTTTTACGGTCTGGATATATTGAGAATGATCTCATTTTCTTATGTACATTCAGTCATGTCATATGGTATTTTTTGGGGTAATTCACATCATAGCAACAGCATTTTTAAAATTAAAAAAGAATAATAAGAATCATTGCAAATACCGGTAGTCATGATTCATGCCATAAACTATTCAAACAGTTACAAATACTTTCACTTCCATCTCAATACATTTTCTCATTACTTGTTTTTGTTAAAAAGAATACAGGTCTATTTCAATCCAATTCTGAAATTCATGATTTGAACACACGTTTCAACAGCAACTTACATTTACCTTCTACAAACCTAACATTAGTTCAGAAAGCAGTACTGTATTCTGGAAGTAAGACATATGATCACTTACCATCAAATATTAAAGTTTTGTCGAACGATACTAAGCTTTTCAAATCCACATTAAAGAGTTACCTTATTGAACATATGTTCTATAGTCTAGATGAATTTTATCAATCAGCATCCTAATGATTATGGTTCTTTGTTTTTTTTTACTTGACTATTGATAGCTATAAGATCTTATTTAGTGTGTAACTTAACTTATTATTACTATTACCTTCTTGTCTGTCTTACTTGTATTTTACTTATTAATTGTGTTATGACAAATGCACTGCACACTTTTATGTATTATGTATTATTGTAACTGTTTCCAGATCTGTAAAGATCTAATGGAAGGTGAATAAATATGATGTGATATATGCAAGAATTATATATATATATATGTATGTATATCAGCATTCATCCTGTTGGGGGGGGGGGAGGGGGGGGGGGTGAAGGGTTGCAGCCACCCTCTAAATCAAAATTAAAAAAAATAGAGATTTCATAGACGAGATGATATCAAACTTTTTACATTTTGTACCCTTCAGTCTAAATCAGCCATTGAAATCTGCTGATGACTAGTACAGTAGAATTTTTAAAAATAGGATAGAAAACTTTGGGTGTCTTAGTTGACATTGAAAACAATAAGATTAGACCCTGTAATTTAAATTAGGTGGCTGAGACATGGAACTTCTAGTTTTATTTGTATGTATATAAATACTGTCACAAACAGTATTATGTTAGGGTTGTACTTACAACATGACTTTTATAACATAATTCTTAAAATCAAACATCATTGATGTCAGGCTCCCAGTGAAAAATTCTGGGTGCACGCATGAAAAATGGATATAAACATTAAGATAATTGAATAAAATGGAACAAAATGAAGTATTTGAAAGGCTACAGTAAGCCTCAGGATGAGTGACAAGTATATACACTATTATTTGCCATTGTACAAAATCATTAAGTTTAACTTCTAAGGGATGTGTTGTTAGTTCTGAAGTTTGTTGTGTTTGTGCTGGTATATTGTGTCAGGATATGTGGTGTAGTACACTGCATTGCCTGACACAGTATATATTTCACACACTCCCTCTGGACAAGGTCTCTTGGGATCACAGAAATCGAGACTGTTTTTTGTTTAAGTATTCCAGACAAATATATAAGTGGCTGCAAACTTGTACTTGAAGAGGCTTACTGTTACATCATTTTAATATACCAACATTGTAATTTTATGCTTGTCAGCTTTATGTATTGTAGAATTTTAATATGTTAATGATACTAGTGAGGACGATCAATACTTAGATTACCGTTTTGGACTTGTATTCCTTTGTTCTAGTAGACTCCGGTGCCAAAACATGTAGGAGTTTGATACTTGTCATGAATATTATTTTATGATTTCTTTTTTATAGTATTGAACTATAATTCTGCATATTGTTTTGTATGGGTGTAAAACTTGGTCACTGTCATTGAAGGAGGAATGCAGGCTGAGAGTGTGTGAGAATATGGTGCTGAGGAGAATATTTGGACCTAGGAGGGACAAGGTAACAGGGGAGTGGAGGAACCTGTATAAAGAGGAGCTGAATGATCTATACTCCTCACCCAATATTGTTTGGGTGATAAAATCGAGAAGAATGAGATGGGCGGGTCATGTAGCGTGTGGTGGAGAGTAGAGGCTTATACAGGGTTTTCGTGAGGAAACCTGAGGGAAAGAGATCACATGGGAGACCCAGGCATAGACAGGAAGATAATATTAAGATGGATCTTCAGGAAGTAGAATGTGGATGTATGGACTGGATCAAGCTGGCTCAGGACAGGGACAGGTGGCGGGCACTTGTGAATGCAGTAATGAACCTTCGGGTTCCATAAAATGTGGGGAGTTTCTTGATTAGCTGAAAACCAGTTAGCTTCTCAAGAAGGACTCTGCTCCATGTAGCAAGTAAGTAAGTAAGTAACTTTTATTGTATTATATTGAGTGCATTTGTTGGTTAATATATTGAATTTCATTGTTGTATTTGAAGAAATGTATAATGAAGTATGGTGCTGTATGGTAAAAAGGTTGTACTAGTGTTGTGGGGGAGTCTGCTTCTTTTTTCCTAAAGATTTATTTGGAAGCGGAACAGACTGAAGTGTCTGATCTATGAAGATGATGATGTTATGGGTTATGGCCTTTTGAGTTATGACACTCTGTAGTTTGGTAGATAGTTAACAGCTGTTTGGAGGAAAATGCTACCTATGTCTTCAGTGTGTAAGTTCTTGAGGCAGTAAGTTTCTGAAGAATGTTGGTAACTCTGCACCTGCCTACACGTTGTCATAACTCACAATATCACAGGCTGAATTTTTATTACTTTGAGACTCAAATATTGTATCTCTTAGTGTTGACATTAACTGTGAAAGTTTTTAAGATGTTGTTTCTGTAAACTTCTTGTTTTTGTCTTATATTTGTGATTTATTGTGACATTATATACAATTTGTCTCTAAACTGTATTGATGCATATCTTGATATAATTTACTTGATGGAGCTGTATATTATTGTGTTTTATTTTAGAACTGCAAGCAAGATACTGGGCTTTCCTGTTTGGCAACTTGCAGAGGGCAGTGGATGAAATATACCAGACATGTGAAACAGATGAAAGTGTTTCAGAATGCAAGGTTAGTTGTGTATCATAAATGGAATATATTTATACTAGACTGAGCTTGATAAATTGTTTGTGCTTACATACCAATGGAAGCATTAAAGCATTAAACAATAATGGGCTAGTAAATCCTTGTGGTTGCATTAGAGGTGTATTTTAGTTAAACATGGCCCCAGTCTGTTCTTCAGATATGTGCAAAACTTGAAGTAAATTGAGTTGACATCAGCTAGATTGTAGAGTAATCGCAAGTGTTTGGACTGTGCTCCCTGTGGTGTACATGTTATTGTTATATTCTTTCTTGTCATTCTTTAGAATAGACTGTGTGTTGTGAGCTGTTACACTGTGCTGATACACCCCTTTGAGAGACAGTGATATCAGTGTATTTTCCTCTGCTGCTATGCTGCAGTTGTTCATTATACTCTTGCATGCTTTGTAATATTTAGGTTATATTTTGACATAGAAGACTCTTTCCTTGCAAAAGGAATAAGATCTAGGGTCCCTTCAAGGATGGGGACTAGAATCAGGTTTGATGAGGTGTAGAAGAAATGGATTGTTGGGCTTGTTGGACATAATGAAACATACGTGAGAGCATTTGGGGGACTGGCAGAAGGTTGCGGGAAAGATACAGGAAAGTATTTTGATCCTGAAGAGGATCATGAGCATGTTAACCATCCTGGAGGGGGTGGGTTTTAATTACAACTGAGGGTTTCTTTCTCCTGGAATATGAGGCAGCATCCATGATTAATTGGAGCCTGATGTTTTGAGGAAACATAGTATTGAAAAAGTCCAAGAAAAATATCAAGAACAGACTGCTGTGTATGAATGTGTCAGTATAGTGTATACAGTGATTGGTTGTCTAGAAAGGTTACCAGGCCAATCAAGAAGTAGTGGGAGGAGCAGAATGTGTGGTGGTGTTGCTGGTATGGTGTGAATTGGATGTGTGTTAAGGGTTCTCACGACTGGTCTGCCACAGGAGAGCAGATGACTAAGAATAGGCAGCAAAGAGAAGAGAAGGAATGATAAAAGGTTAATGAGAACAGTTCCCATTAATTGACTGGATAAAGCCATGTTGGAAGGTGTTTCATTTGCTGTGCTCTGTACAGTTCTGATATTGCCTGCCCCTCTGTGAGTAGTGTGGCAAGGTTAAGAAGGCATGCAGTTATACTTCCTGTCCCCCATCTTATTTCATGGTGTGGTGCTCAATTTCACACAGGGCTAACTCTGCTGTGCCTGAATGAATATTAAATTTGATATTACTGTTCTTGAGGAATATCCCACTTCACCATGTCTGAAGTTGCCCAAATTATAGAGTGCAACACTCTCGTATCTAAGTTTAACCATAATTTTTAAGGCACATAGGAGAATCCTAGAAGCAACACAAGATTGCCATGTCACAGACTTGATACATACAGTGTCACTGTGTAGTGCAAGGTAAAGTGTTAGGCACCAAATGATATTACTTGGTGTTCTACAGTAAAGCAATTGGTAACTATGTTACCAAGATGTCATTTTGGTAGGGGTGGTATGTGTGTGTTTATTCATGTGATTTAAATGATTTATAGATGTGAATGTTCTGCAGTTCATAATGGGTTGGATCTTGGGGTAGCTGAGTGTGCATAGTGGCTAACTGTGGGTTAGCTGCCCAGGACTTCCAATTATAGCAGGCACCACCACTTGTACACTGGCTCTGGGATCTGTTGTGTAACAAGCTGTTTAAGGAGTTCAGTAAGAATGAGGGTATAAATGAGAACCACAGAGTCATGCTTGCTCATTAAAACAGAGACTTTATTCTGTTTTGTTATGTGTCATTTGTACAGGAGGTGATTCTCGTGCTTGAAAATTACACCCGTGATTTTCACAGTCTCATTGAGTGGTTCAAAGTGAAGTGGGAATATGAGAACACTCCTCCGCCACAGCGACCAACGTCACTGGCATGGGAAGTTAGAAAATCCTGCCCAGGGAAGGTAAGTGTTCTATAAAGTAGGAGAATTTCAAAATGAAATATACACAATAGCATACTGCATTGTTCATATTCCAAGTATCTTCATGATATGTGTTCTTCCTGTGGCAGTCTGTAATCTTATAGAAAGACATTTAGCCAGAAGCATTCTGTTACATTTTGTAACAGATTAGTATGTCTGGAATAAAAGGTTGTTAACTCTGAAGTTGCAGGATCATTTGTTCTTGGATGTATGTGACTGTGTTTAACATGGCTGTACCTGCCTTCCATACATGAAGGCTTCTACAGACTGGAGATGTGCTATGCCATGGTTATAAAGGATCCTGTTTTTATGAAACTGACATGGAATGCTTGGTGGTTAGCACATCAGCATATCTGCATGTTTTCCTTGCCCAGGAGTGAAGGCAGCATGCAAGAGACCTGAGTGATGGAAAGATGGTGATGATCTTACATGATAAAATTTGGTCATAGATACCCAAAATGCTGGTAGACAGCAACTATCCGGGGGGGGGGATTATGACTATTTTTTTTGTTTGGAATTGCAGTATGGCCAAGATGTGAACCAGGCACTTACTGAACTCAAGTCAGAAGCATTACTGCATGTACCATCTTTCATGATCTTAAGGAAAGAAGTAGTCATAACCTTGTTTGTGCTTGTGTTTCCCATTTAATTCTGAATTCAGATTGGTTGCTATGAAATTTGGTGTGACATTTTTACTGTTGTAGGTCATCCCAGTCTTGTTCTGTTTTGCTTCCTAGAGTAATGCATGAAAACATGGTGGGTGTATGAGTTTGTGAGGTGGGAGTGTTTCTGGATCACTGAATTTAGAGTTGTAAAATTGTGCATGGTAATAAAAATCAGAAAAGAATGCAATATTTGATAAAATTAATTTTTTAAAAATGTAAATGTGTATTTAGCTTTCATTTGATAACTGCTACATTACTGTAGCTGTATACATAGCTTTTGGTTTGGAGATCATAAACATACATACACATTCTGAAATATTATTAATGAGTGAACATTTTCAAACATGGTATGTCTGTGAAATTTTGAGGGTACACCCATGGAATGTGTTGTACACATCAGTTGTACTTAAGAAATAAATTCTTCACAAGCGAACACAATAAAACGACGATGATGATGATGCTTATTGATGATGGTGACGGTGGTGTTGGTGATGATAATTATGATGACAATAATGCAGGTGGTGGTGGTGGTGGTGGTGGTGGTGAGAATTATATGTATTTGCTATTGCAAACAAAAGAATTTTGGCTTGACTATAATTTGATCACATGGACATATATACATGTGTCCCAAGTGCTAGTTCATAATCTGAATTGAATTTTGTCACTGGATTGTAAATTTATACTATCTGAGGGAAAATATTAACGCTACACAATTTAAGACTGTAAAATCTATAGTAGGAATGTATTTATGCACTGTATCTGGAACTCATTAATTATATGTTGAATGTATTTAAGATGTATAGTCAAACCCTGGGTATAGCATCCCTGTTTACAATGTCATCCTCCCTTAATACCTACAGAAGTCTGTGAACAGAAATTTCTTATGAACACCGAGGAGCCCCTGGTGTGGAATTACTCCCACTAGCAGTCTTTGGTTGTACATATGTACCCATAAGCAGTAAATAATGTCTGACACAGAGATCTCCATTCCAAATTTCGACTTCATGAAGTAGTGTGAAAAATGCAGGTTGAAATTTTTTTATGCACTAGAGTAAAGTGCCATTTGCACTGAATGGATTTCTGTAAAACCCATAATTTTCCAGCAGGTTTAAGGTGTAGATCTCAATACTGAATGTGGCCTAAATTGGTCAAGACATGCCGAAGTTGTGGGCAGAGATTCATATGTGCTCCTATAAAAAGCGTGACACTTACAGATCTTGATGAAACTCACAATTATTAAACAACATTCTATGTGGAACTGTGTTATTGCGTTTAAAAAAAACTGGTCAAGATTTATGAGTAGGAATTTACTTTCAGTCATGAGTAAAATCCAGTTGTCACTATATGGATTTCTGTCAGACTCATAATTGCTTAACAGTATTATGTGTTGATCTTCTGTACTGAATATCACCCAAATCTGAGAATAAATGTGAAAGTTATGAGTAGAAATTCTTTTAGGGCCTTGTGTGGAAGTGTGGCCTTTACTGCATGGGATTCAATGAAACTCACATTTTCATAACACCAATATGGTAGATCTCCAATACCAAATATCAGCTGTGTGTGTCAAGAAATTTTAAAATCATCTTATGGTCTTCAGTAAAGTATGACTTTTACTGACTGCATTTTCATGAAAATTGCTATTTGTTTTCATAATCATTGATAACAAGAATAACATAACAACTATTAATACAGTTGTCATATTTCTCTTTCCCACTATTTGGAAGTGGACTCAAGGTGTTTTCTGTGAGGAAGAGCTGAACACTTACATATAATGCAGACACTTGTCAGATGCCATAGAATTAAGACCTTTAGTAACTACCAGCCTGCTATGTGTTTTATCTCAATAAAATGGGTTTGTATGCATTAAGAGGCACTGGGCTCGTAGAGTGGCTGAAGGGTACACTGAACACAGCTCACAATGTAAGTGGAATGAGTAGAACTAGTGGTCGCGTTTTGAATTATTAATGATCATGTGATTAACAATAGAAATTTTGAGTTTCACTAAAATGTTTTGTTTGAATTCTTGATATAACTTCCACTATTCGTAGTGGAATTGTTAGGCACATTTGTAAAGTCATGAAAAACACCTGACATGATAGACAGTGTACTTATATTTGGATCTTTCCTGTCCTTAATGCACATTTCAGTTGGGTCATTTTGTTTAAATGAAGATCTGAATGCACCACAGTATTATTTTATATATACAGTGTGTGTCGTTTTAAGTAAATTCTACAAGCTTGAAAAATTACAGTATTTTGATTTATTGCCACCACCACAAATTTTGGTGAACAAACACTGACACAGTATGGGGTTTGACTGTAGAAACTGTATCGAGAACTTGTTTGTTGTTTGTTAAATATGTCAAAGGTTTATAACACAACCCTACAGTACCCCCATAAACTATACATTCTTATGTACACAGACAAGTTTTGAAGCAGGCTATTATCTGTTGTTCTTGGGTGTTATTTTGTTGTTTGTTGTATGGACTCTCATATTCAGTAACCTTTCTGGAAGACAGGTAGTAAGGTAGCAGGAAATGTAGAGCTCATTCCTTCTAATGAATTGAAATGGCATTAGTGATATTAGTTTTGAGTTCATAATTCATTAAATACCAGGCTTAAAAATGTTGTAATTTTGGATATCTTCTGTCCTTATTCATGATTCCTGTGTTCTCCTATAGCCTGGATGTTTGAGATAGTGCTAAAGGCCTACAAACCTTGTTTTTTTATGTGTATAGTAATTTCAGTTGTGATTATGAACAGCTGAAAAAGCCATAAATCATGCTGTAGTTTGAAACTGGTCAGGTTTCTCTTTATTTTATATTATGTCACATGCAGATGAGAAACTATTTATGATGTTTCTTCGTTACTTGTTTCAGATTCGCCCTGTGTCAGGCATGGTATCTGCAGGTGTTCACCCTAGCAGTGTTTTGAACGTGAATAGCGAAGATGCACAAAATTTAACTGTGCAAAAGTTGGAGATGAGGGAGGAAGGTGTCCCTGTATGTGCAGGCACAGAGTCACCAGGTTCATTTGCACAGGATTATGTAATACCACTTGAAACAAGTACTGACAAAATGGATATGAGTGTTACCACACAGGAAATGGAGTGCAGTTCATTACAGCCTAACAGTGCTGCAACATGCATTAATGCAATAACAGATAATGTTTGTGATATCAATAGTGATATTATGGATGTACAGAACACAGTGCCTTTCAACAATGCAAATGAGAGCAGTAGGCATGATGAGACAGTTGTTAACATAAAAGCACCATATGATATAACAGAGGGTACAGGTACTATAAATAATGATGCGAGTAATAGGATGGAAATTGCAGTTAATTTGGAAATGAGTGGAGAACAATCAGAATCAAGTTCTTTATTTACTTTAGGTAGTGTGATTGTAGATTCAGCTGTTGAAGGATGTAGTCACAGCACAAGTGGTGTGGGAGAGCTGATTGTTGATGTCAAGATAAATGATGGCATAAATGACGGAGAAGTGGTTGCTAATACTGTGGGGAAAAATAGTGCAATTCATGAAACTTGTGGAGCTGCAAAGAAAGAAGGAAATGGATGTGATTACACAAGTGAAGACTCTGAGAATGCTGATGAAGATGACGCAGAGAAACCAACAGAGCTTTGTCTTGATAGCCTTAAAGATAGGTCTGATATAAATGACAATAGGAAAAATAGTGATGAGGATGATGCACAGAGTGGGAAAAAATGTGAATTTGTCATACCTGAGGTTCCTGTGATGGTTAGTCAAGCCTCTCAGACAGATCTAGAAGAGTGCATTGAGGATTCTGATGGTTTAAGATTTCTTTTAATCCCACAAAAGCCAGTGGTTACAACCTCTGCAGCTGTTAGCAAACCTACACCAGTAATCAGTGCTGTGCATAAAACAGTTACTGCTGGCAGGTCACCGGTAGCTCTACCACGTGCTGGAGTCCGCATGTCTCTTGGTGGCACTACTATGAGGCCACAGGCTTCTGTGAGACCTGCTTATGCAACTGTTTCAAGGCTTAGTAGTCCAGCCAATTCGAGAAATCAAGCATTGTCACATACGAGCCTGTTAGCACCCAGACCATCCAATAGTCCTCGACTTGCTCGCAGCCGGACTTCTGCAGATGTGATATCTGCTGGGAGAGGAACTGCAATGAGGAAGTTTCCATTAGAGTCAAGTGCAGCAGTCTTGAAGTCACAAAGACCAACATTATTGTCAAGACAGGTAAAGAAATTTAGTTGTCTGTATCTTTGTGCAGAGGAAAGGCAGAGTAACTTTGCAATTGTAAGGGCATGCATCTAACCAGTTAGTTTATTTACATTTCTTGTTAGTTACTTGTTAGTTATGTTGTTAAAACATGTTAATTACATAGAGGTACAAAAAGGAGAGAGTGGTACAACAGCAATGTGTGGTGTAATGGGTAATGACGGTTGTAAAGAAGTGAGGAGTTCTTCACCATTTATTGGTGATGTTTTGATTATCAGCATATGACTCAGATAATGCCGAGCACGGTGGTTACTTACTGCCACAGTCACCAATGTTTATATGTTACCCACACAGAAAGATGGTAGCCTCAAAAGTGGATAAAATATGTGGTAAAAAATGTGTATAGTTTGTTGGCTACATATATTCAGGATGACATTTGACATACCTGCATGCACTGAAGGGCTACTGTGCTCATTTCATGTATGTACCGTGTATTGTGAAGTCTTATGTATTTGAATGGGGTGGAATAACTTGGTAACCAAAGTGACTTGTTATGGGTTGGATTACTGGGGTTTAGTTTCTGGCAGGGACATGGGTTTTCCTTTTAACCACTATTTCCCTGGCTCTAGTGGCCACACGGCTTCCTCTCCAGTTTGTGCTAGGAGGTTATTTCCCCAGGGTTGAAGTGGCTGGAAAGTGAAATTGACTGTTTGCTAACAGCTGATGTCATGATCTACAGTATGTGCTACTTGCACTATCTACACGACTTTGGATTGTTAGGCAGAGGTCTAACTGTACCTACTTTAAATAGTGTGATGTAATTCCTTGTCAGTGGTGGAACATTCCATACAGGAAAGTGTGTTTTCTGAGATAAGGATGGATGGTATTAGTAAATTCTGAACATGTTGTTAGTGTTTGTCAGTTGTATGTTCTAAGCAGCATTTCTGTCATATTTGTTTCAGTTGGTTCATTCTTGTTTACAGTTGATTTTTCTTTTAGTGCAGAAACCTGCTGATAATAGAGAGCTATTTTACTGGTTATAAGGGACTGTAATTGCACCATTCACTAGGTATATAATTGAATTGAAAGCATCATAAATATTTTTTGTGTATTATAATTGCATTTCTCACAGATTTTATGTTCTTTCACATCATGTGTCTTAAGTGTCAGTTGAAAGTAGCATTTAGTGATGTTACTTATTAAGGAAAATTGTAATTTTTGACAGGTTATGAGGAACAGGCCTAGCATTGATAAGGACAGGAATATGCAATTTCAGAGCAGTACCACAGTTCAGGTACTTTGTTTTTGTCTTGTGATTTGTGTGGCTACATCGATACTTTAATTTAGATCCTGTTTAGCAAAACTAGTTTGTAGCTAACAAAAATGTTAAGCTGAGGACTGATCTGAACATCTGAGAACTTTTCATGGCAAGAATGTAGTTTGCACAGTGGGAATTTCAAGCAAATGACATTGTTAGAAACACTCTGTAACTTCATTTTTCAATGGAATGATGCCATTTTGTATAGAAGTATTTCAGTAGGTAATTGCTTTGTGAACTGGCTGATATGGAACTTTGTTTATTCTTCAAATCCTTCTTTAAATTTGGGATAATGGCTAAGTAAATGCACCAAAAGGTTGAAAGTATATGAGGGATTGAAACTGCCAGCCATTCAAAACATTTGTCTTGTTTTCCCATGAAAGATTATGTAATCGAGACATCCTTATAAGCGATGAATCCATTGCCTACTTGTTTGGCAAGATTCTGAAGACAGAAGATTTGTCAAATGGCTGTTCAGATTTGCATCTCATTAAAAAAAATGGCAGCTGAGCGTAACTCAGGACATGGGATTGAGGAGAAGCTCCAGCAAATGTGTGGTTCACACCAATGTTTTTGCAGGCAGTTGGCACCATGAAGGAATTCTTGACCAAGCACAACCCTGCAGTATATTGTCTTTTTATATGATAACATTGTGTAGATCACTTCCACAAAATGCTATCACCTAAGAACAGGATCTTGATCCCTATGGAATTGTTGTGAAGATCAAATTCTACTGGCTCACCACCCACTTGTTCACTGTATTTGGTCGTGAACAATCTGTATGTGTTTCCCAAACTTAAAAAGTATTGTAAATGGAAAGATATTTCTGGAAGTTCATGTAACTGTATAAAATGCAATATGAGGATTGTTTGTCCTGTTAGAAAAGTGGAAATACCTGAAAAATTGTAAGAGTAGCTGAAATCACTGTGCAAAGTCAGAGTCTGCTGTGAAGGAGATTAAGTGGATGAACTATTTTGACTTTTAGTTTTACCCATAAATTTTCAGTCTCAGTGTTACTTGATAAGACTTAATATGTCCAGATGTTGCTTTGCTTCGCTTGTGATCCTGTGACATATGCTTTACTCATACAATATGAATGTGAGCAGTTCAACATGCTTAACAACTTTAACTTAGTTGATAAGTAGAGTTTCCTGAATGGTGTATTATATAACTTGTGTAGCTCCTTGGAGAAACCACCAAGCATATCAGTGTAGTTGTTATGACTCCATTGTTATATGTGGGAGCTGTGTGTTTTAGTCTGTGGCCAGAATAATGACAATTCTGAGAGATTTCTGTGTCTACCCCAGTCTCAAACAGAATTCTATAAATTCGGTCACAACGGCTGCTTTCAGCAAATGAAGTTAATGGAGCAGAAATATTCTTGAGCAACTATTAGGTCTTCAGCTAGCCAAGAAATTTAATGCATTTTATGGGGCCCAGTTCTTAAGAGTTTATGAATTTGTCATGTGTCTTGACATTTACAAGCTGGTACTGTGTGACCAGTACCATAACAGATCATTGTAAGTAAACCAATAATTGAATCTTTAATGAAAAAGAAAACTAGGACAGTAAATCATTCCTCATGTTCTGAAAATATTAAAATGTGTAGGTTTTGAATCAAATTAGATTGGCAAGTAGAATGTCCAAATTTGGTACATGTGTTGTTAGATGAAATTTTGTCATTTTTTATGGGCTTGGAAAATGAGAGTATTACAGGGCTAATAATACTCTTGTGTGTATTTAAACCCATGTCTATGTAAAACGTTCATAGTGTAGAAAGGAAAGGAACATGAAAGACCTGTGGCTACCTGTCTGTGACAGTGCATGTTGCAAATAAGGAAATTCATAGGCCTAGGTCCTTTTACTATTAAGAATGCCTTCTTTTTCACTCAGTTTGCTTATTTTTACTGTACCAGATTTTCATGCCTAACAAACTCAACAGGTATTTAGAAGGTACCCATTTCAAATTTGGACTAAGCCGCTAGTTATTCTGGATGAGAATTTGTGTGCTTTTTGTCTCTCAGTGAGAATTCTGAGACCTTACAAATACTTCTTTCCGTATTCTTATCTGTCATTATCATATTCTCTTGATAGTTCCTTTTTAACATCTGCATTGGAAGTAGTGTTTATGAATCTAACAACCAGTAGGTAAAGTAACAACTCCTGTTTCATTTAGTGCTTTTCTTTGTCATTTTTTGTGTTGCACTTTTTATTTTCTTTGAATCTTCTGATACAACAGAATCACTTGAAAATACAGTCCTGTACTTATGCTTGATGTTTATCTTTTAATTAAAAAATTATACTTTTTATTAGACTTTTTAATATTTACTAAATTACTGTTTTACTCTTTTACTGCTGCAGATGGTCATAGCTCCTGTGCATGGAGAAACATGCATTGTGTTAGGGACGTAGGTACTCTGTCAAGTAGACAGGGTGTTGTAATGTTTCTTGTTTGTTTTGAAAAATTCCACAAAATATATTAAGAAGTTTATCTTAGATATAGATTGAATATTATTGATCTCTTCCTCCTTCATTTTTCCCTTGCACTTGGTGTATCATATTATGAAGTAAGGCAGTTTTTGCTTTTCTAAACTGAAGATCTCTTCAAGTACACTGTGATCTTTGTTTAGCCTGGTCATGGAGGGCAACAGAGTGGAGTCACAGCAACTTCAGTGCCAAGCAAAGTAGAAAGCCCTTCAGGGATTGGAGCTTCTTTGGATAAAAGAAACAGTTCTAACTCATCCTTGACAAGTTCTACTTCATCCGGTGCCCGAAGCTGGGCAGACAAGGTGAAGGGAATAGAAGCTTCACGTACAACAGTTTCGGTTGAGGTATTGCCAAGGACAGGAGCTTGTAATGAAGATGGTAGGTATGTTATTAATATTGTTCTTGTTTTTAAGCTTTCGCCATGTTCTAAATGTAATTTGTTCCTTTTTGAGTAATTCCCCGGCGTCTGAGTTCTAATTGCCGACGTTTCGGAACTTACTATCGGTTCCATCTTCATAGGCAGGTGAATGAAGTATGTCAGTGGCAGGATTGTGCGGGGTATTTATGCCTGGTTGGGTTGGAGTGGGGAAGTGGCAGAGGCAATAGGAAGTAGTGTGCCCGTGCGGGCGGTTAGAAGTCCAGCAGGTAGTGGAAGGGGGAGGGTGTATATAGGTGCGTGTGCAGGTGGGATTACTTTTGTGTGTTGGATGGCTGTCTCCTCTCTTTGAGTTTATGAAGCAGTGGCTTCCATGATTTGCTGTGATTGAAGCCCCCATCTCTGTTCATGTTATTTGGATGCATCTCTATTTCTATGGCTTCTCTGATGAGACGATCCATGTAGCTGGTTTTTGTGGAAAGGAGTTTGGTT
>Ga0123355_10007204_pt1 | contig 16619 bp, 14 predicted proteins | sample TergutEmb28metaG_3_FD_89872 | JGI IMG/M metagenome (GOLD analysis project Ga0123355, IMG submission 89872) | Embiratermes neotenicus P1 segment gut microbial communities from Petit-Saut dam, French Guiana - Emb289 P1 | ecosystem: Host-associated > Arthropoda: Insects > Digestive system > Gut ...
TTCCGACGAAGCCTGAACGGGCTTCTCAAGTGCGTTCGCGATAGAAGAATGAAACAAGCAAAAACATAATAAAACTCCGGTACAAGAGAGTGTTGAAAAATTACGCTTGAGCTGTGCCGGCAAGGCGATTGCTTTCCTGAAATTTTCGGGAGAGCCGGTCGCCTTTTTTGTCGTGCTTTTTATTTTTTGTCGAATAATGACAGAATCATAAATGCGAAGCCTGCCGGGGATTCGCATTGAAAATGAATAGGTTTGCAGTTTTCAAAATACCGTGCTAAAATATGTATGAAACAAAAAACCATAACGGCTGCTTGGGTGCTAGTAACACCTCAACAGCGAACACAGGGGATTACTCACATCACCTGCGCACAAGGCAAAAGCCTCTCATTATGGCAGGCATAAGTTTAACACGGCTCTCCGGTTTGTTCAATTGAACTTTTGCGGGCGGGCGTCTTTTCGGACGCTTGGCTTGCGGACTCTTTGCATATACCCACCCCGGTTATGCGGAGCTTTCGCACAGGGCTTTGTGTTACTGTGTTTCCGTATCAGAGGCGTGTCCTTAGCTTGTTTACATACCAAGCTCGCAGGTGTGGCAGATTTTTTGCCGTCCCTACGGGCTTTTTTGTTTCTGCGGACGGCGGGAAAGTCCACACCCGCCCCCGCGCACTTTTTTTGAGGATGTGATGCAATGAGGGGAATGTCAATTATAGCCGAGGTATTACTGCACCTGAATATCGGCGAACGCATAAAGGAATTACGCAAAGCAAGCAATATGTCGGTGAAAGAACTCGCAAAGCAAATGAAAATAGGCACGGGCAGCTTGAGGATGATTGAACTCGGAGGCGTCGGTATTACAGCGTACAACTACCTCAGGCTGCATGAAATTTTCGGCGTGTCCCTACACTACATCATTACCGGGAAGGAATTTGAGGCCGAGCAGAGCGATTGAGTTTTCTTCCGCGTCCAATCAAGCTATGTTTAGATTTTGCAAAAAGATTTTCTATGGTAAAATCATGTAGAGCGTGTTCCCGCATCCGCTGACTCGGCACAGAAAAGTTTAAAGTTGCAAGACAGTTCCCTAAAACCCAAAAATCGCGCGAATGCGCGATTTTTTTATAAGTTTTTGCCCCGCTTTTTTCAAAAAGCGGGTGGGTGCGGGGCGAAGCCCTGCGGTTTTGATGTTAATACGGAGTCCCGAGGTCTTAACAAAATTTGCCCGGGCACGCAATTTCCCCTAAAGAAATTCCTTGAAAATGTCGATATAATTACCGAGGGAGTTGACGTCGAATGATGATGACCGCATTTAATGTAAATATAAACAACATTTCGGGTACGCCGGGGGCTGCAAATAACAGGCAAAGCTCCGGTCCGGATTGGCGAACGGGGCAAACAATTTCGGCTCTGTTCGAGTCGCTTGACGGCACAACAGCTACGCTTCGTACCGAGGACGGCGTTGTTTTCACCGCCGATTCTTCGTCGATTCAGGGCAGGGTAGGGGATACCCTGCGTTTTTGGGTTCAGCAATCGCGCACGGGGTTCAAGCTTACGCAGGACTTGGGCAGTGCCGCTGTTAAGCAAAAAATCGGAAGCGGCGTAAAATCCGCTCTCGACGGGCTTCGCGGCGTTGTAAATACGTTGGAATCCATGGCGGATACGCAGGAACTTCGCGAAGAACATCGCCAGGAACAAGCCGCAAAAGTTGCGCAAGCGATTAAATCTATTCGTCGTGCGCAAAATTTCGCAAACGGAACGGGACGTCAAACTGCCGTTACCGCGATGGTTCAAAGCGGGCTTGACATAAATAAAGTGAGCTTTACCGACTTTTCGCGGGTTATGCATAACGTGGACAAAACCCCCGAAGCACCTATTTCCGAGCAAGAACTTGCCGAGGGCATGGACAGAGAATTCCAAAAGCCCGAAAATGCTAAAACGATTGTCGAAAGTCTGTACAAGCACGGCATGTCTGTGAGCGACCAAAACGTAACCGCCCTTGAGGGCGCGTGGGAGAAATTGCCCGAAAAAGTTGAGTCGCAAGCGATTGAAAAACTTGTTGCCGACGAAAAAGACCTCACTCTTGATAATGTATATAAAGGAACGCATTCTATCGGCGGAGCCGGCGAAAAGCCGCCCAAACCGGATGCATCGTGGGACGCGCTTCAGGGCGCGTTGACGCGGCTTTTCGAGCGCGAAGGCATCGACTATGTAAAAGATAATCTTGTTGCGGCGCGATTTTTGCTCGACCGCGACCTGCCCATCACCCGCGTGAACATCGACAAGGTAATTTTCCTGCAAGCAATGAACGGAAATATTCCCAAGGATGCGTTTTTCGACCGTGCCGCGTTTCAGTTGGCAACGGATAAGCCTATCGGCAACATGAACCTGCCCGACGTTGCGCGTATGGGCGAAGCGCAAATTAAATTTGCCGAGCGCGCGGCGTCAAGAGCGCGTTCCTTCGGCGTGGACACGGGGCATATGCTTGGTGTTATGAGCAACTTTAATGTGTCCGAGTCGGATGCGTTCCGCTATCATCGTATGGCGGGCGGCGACGGTTCAGCCGCCGTAACAACGCGCATGACGAAAATTTTCAACTACTTGGCAAACATCCCGCCGCTTACGGTAAACGTACACGGCGGCATAATGAAGGGTCAATCCGAATTTACGATTCAGGGCATACACGAGTCTGTGCTTTACGCCCGCGCCCGTGCGCAGTACGAGCAGTTTGCAACCGTACCCGACCCGCGCTACGGCGATTCCTTCGCCAAAGTTAAGGGCGAATTCACTCCGCTGTTGGAAAAAATGCAAATCGCACCGTCGGCGGAGAACTTGAAAGCATCGTTCATTTTGAGCAAAAACAGCATGGACGTAAACCTCGACAACCTGCAAGCCGTCAAGGAAATTGATGCGAAAATCAACGCGCTTGCAACAAAATTGCACCCGATTATTGCCGCGTCGATGCTTGAAGAAGGGCTTAACCCCCTCGAAATGCATGTTGACCAAGTATTGGCATATGTAAAAAAGTTCAACCTGAACAAAGGCAAGGATGTTACCGGAAAAATCGCGCAGTACATTATGGAAATGGATGCGAGCGGCGCAATCGACCCGGAAACCCGCAAATCCATGGTCGCGCTGTATCGGATGCTTCACATCATTCAAAAGGACGAAGCCGCCGCAGTGGGTCTTGCCGCGAAAATGGGCAATTCGCCCACGCTCGGCTCGTTGATGGAGCTTGCGAAAAAATTCCAACACATCCGCTCCGGCGACGCAGTCGATATGCAAATCGACGAGAGCTTCGGGCAACTTGAACGCCTCGTTCGCCCCGACGGCAACATTAAGGGCGCGATGGAATCCGCCCCCGAAAGTACCAAGCCAATCACGCACCTTGATATGGTGTTGGATAAATTCGTCGATGTGGCGTCGCCTTCAATTTTGGAGGACTTGCTCAAATCGCCCGACGGACTCGACAAGCCGTTGGAGGACTTAACTGCCCCCGGCGTGTTGCCCGAAACCCCGGATTATTCCTCCGCCGACACTGTAAGTGCCGCAAAAGTGGTATTCGAGCGCATGGTTGCCGAGCAGATTCAGGCGTTTATTGCGGCGAATCCGCAACTTGTGCATTTTCTGACTTCGCGAAATATCCCGACAACAATCGGAAATATCAAGTCGCTCGAAAAGCTCACGCGCTCAAACCGCGCCCTCGCCGACGAACTCGAAGAAGCTGAAAAAAATTCCGGCGACGAAGAACTCGGCTCGGGAAGCATCCTTGATTCCCTGCAAGACACGTCTCTTTCGGGGCTTCGCAAGGGTTCGACGGTCGGGCATATGTTCGCACGAATTTTAGACGCGGTGCAGTCCGCGCTTCCGAGTAAGAACATGTTGCCGCTCGAATCGTTGCTTGCCGTAACTCACGCTCTTAACGGCGACGGCGAAGCCGGCTTCCAGCTGCCGATAAAAGTAAACGGACGCATTTCAAACCTGCAAATGTACGTACTTAACGACCGCGCTTTAACCCAAGACGGCGCGAGAGTTCTTCTTTCTCTCGACACCAAAAATTTGGGGCTTGTCACCGCATACTTCACGATGTACAGTGAAGGCGTCGATATAATTGTGACGGCGCAAAGCGAAGAGGCCGTCGCGGCACTTACGGAACGCAGCGAAGGTTTGTCGCAGATGCTTTTCGGTGCGGGCGTGAAAATCGAATCGGTTCAAATTGTCCTTGATGCAGAACCTGCACTTGAAACTTCGCTTCCCCCCGATGCATTGCAGCAGTGGGCGTCCGACAGCCCCGAAGTGCGCAGCATAACGTCGTCAACGGTTGACGTGCGCGTGTAGCGAACGCCGGGGACATATGCCGAAGGCGGCACATTCCCTCAAGGGTGCGGGCAAAAGCCGCCCGCCTTTGCCGATACGGTTTTGCGAGGAGGCTTGAGGAGGCATTATGGAGAACATTACGGAAAACGGAGAAAAGAGCAACAAAGACGACTTCTACGCTGTGGCATCCGCCTTGGCGAGATTTATAGAAACAGCGGACGATGACCTTTCGCCCGAACATGAAAAATAATTCCGGAGAGGATGTATTAAAATGGTAATAAATCACAACGTTCCCGCATTGTTTACGCATTTAAGTATGCGCCGCGCCGACCGCGGACTGCAACAGGCAATGTCGCGCCTTTCGTCCGGTATGCGCATAAACAGTGCGCGTGAGGACGCGGCGGGTCTTGCAATTGCAAACAAGTTGACGTATCAGGTGGGAGGGCTTCGCCGCGCAAGCGAAAACTCTACCCACGGCATTTCGCTGATTCAAACAGCGGAAGGCGCGCTGAACGAGGTTCATAATATGCTGCAAAGAATGCGCGAATTAAGCGTTCAGGCCGCGCATGGTACATTAACGAACCAAAACCGCGCGATGATTCAAATGGAAATCGAAGAACTTACGAAAGAAATCCATTCAATTTCGCGCAACACGGAATTTAATCGTATGCGCATATTAAACGGCGAGGCAAACCGCGTCATCGACAACACGACATGGAGTGCCGCCGACGGACTTATGCAAACCACGCGAAGCATTGTGAGTACGCTCTTTGTTTCGCATCAAGTTCCCCCGGGGCATCTCAGCTACACAATAACCGAAGCCGGGCGCGCGGCAATGATTCCGCTTCAACCGCTTGAAGGGCTTATTGACCCCAACGCCCCCGGTTTTGATATTTATGACCCCACAACATGGGTTGCCGGCGACCTTGCAACCGGCGTTTTCCCGCCGGACACCGGGCTTACGATAAACGGCATGTCGTTTAACATATCGAATATGACGTGGAGCGAAGCTCGCGGCGATTTGAACGAACAACTCAGATTTTTGGGCATCACATTATATGAAGGAACCGGCGCGAGCGACGGTACTTTCTTCCTTGTGTCGAACCTTGCCGGTGCCGACCAACGCATCACAATAAGCGGAAACCTTGGTGTTTTCGGCCACATGGACGACATGTATTATCTCTATGAAGACGACGGCGCGGGCGGACTCGGCGCACCAGTTATGGGTGCTGACGGCAATCAAGTTCGCGTTCGCGGAAGCGACCCCGAGCAAGCCGGATTTGTTCGTGTTCCCGCTATGGATGCCGGTGTGCAAATTCAGTTGCCCGCCGTGAGAGTAACCGACCATGGTCGTGATGCTCGCATTTCTTTCGCCGACCAATATGTTGACGACGGACTCGGAGGTCAGATTCCTCTCGAAATCGACGGCGTACCTCAGACAGGCGGACTCTTTGATGAAAACGGAAATCTTGTTCCCGGCTCGTCGTTGGGCGACACAATTACCGGCAATCACGTGCACTTGCGCGGAAGCCGCGGCGAAGACATTCGCTTAAATATTCAGGTTCGTTTCAACCCTGCGGAAGGTCATTTTGAGCTTGCCGACGGCACTCCCATCGACGATATTGACGCCGATTTGGGGCTTCATATGGCAAAAGAGTTCCGCGCATTCGGCCCCATCATGTTGCAAATCGGCTCGACGCACAACACTGCGTTGCCGGTGCAAATTCCGCGCGTTAATGCGGAAACCCTCAACCTTGTTGAATATGTTGGCGGAAGACAGCGCATTTTGATTGATGTTCGTCCCACGGATGTTCCGGTACCTGCTGCCGGCGTGCGTCAGGTCGGCGCAGAGCGCGCAATTGACCTCACCGATGCGGCAATCCAGACCGTTTCCGGCATTCGTGCGCGTTTGGGCGCGTATCAAAATCGCCTCGAATCTACGGTTCGTAACCTTGATGTTGCTGCCGAAAACACCGAGGTTTCTCGCAGCCGCATCCAAGATACCGACATGGCTCGCGAAACAACTCGTTTCGCACAGTACAACGTTATGTTCCAAGCCGCGATGTCGATTCTCGGGCAAGCGAATCAACGCCCGCAACAGATTATTCAGCTTCTGCAATAAATCAGCGACACCGGCGGCAGTTTGCTCGCCGTAATCAATTTCATGTAAAGTTTTTCCGGTCGGGACAAAGTACGAGTCCGGTTTAATTCGGGATTCGAACAGGTTTGCCTGCGAGCAATGGCGTTCAGGGAGGAATGCCGCGTATTTTTGCGCGGTTGTTCCTCCTATTTTTTATATCGCGAACGGGCTTCTCAAGGTTGTTCGCTACTATACCCTGAAATCCGAACGCGGATTTGTTTTTTTCATAATGTTGCGGCAACTTGGTTTTGTAAGGGTATCGCAAAATCAAAGTTCACTACTGTCGGCTTCTTTAAAACCCCCACTCCTTGGTTTACGACAAAAGGCTTTTTCCGTGTTCGGATTTCAGGGTATTTCGTGAAATCGTTTTTTAAGCTGTAAAGACTGAGCGAACCCCTGCAATGTCGCGGGACTTCGCCCGGGATGCATGGGCGAGCAGTCCGCCGGCAGGCGGACGACCGGTCCCCGCACCCCACCCGCTTTTTGAAGGGTGGCGCGGGAAACGCTCGCTTCGCTCACTGCGCCCTTTAAAAGCGGGGCAAAAACAAAAAATCGCGCGTATGCGCGATTTTTTTGAGTTTTTTGTCGAACTTTTTTCCAAAAAAGTTCGTGGGGGTGCGGGGGCGAACCCCTGCAATGCCGGGAAAAATTCTCGATTCCTTGAAAACATTGTGCGCAAATGTTACAATTTAAAAAATTGTTGCAAGAGAGTGTTGAAAAATTGTCCGTTCGCATACGCTCGTTCTCGAAAACCGGCCTGAAGCCGCCGGTTTTCTGCGAACTCGTCGCAGCTCACGGCATTTTTCAACGCTCTCTACACAAAGGAGTTTTTCGAATGATTGATAAATCTGCGTACATGCTTCGTATTTCGCAAGCGAGTCCGGTCGGGCTTGTTGTAATCAATTTCGAGCTGATTTTGGAATATTTAAACGAGGCAATTGCATATTCAAACAACAAGGAAACCTTTCGCGCGGCGGTTCAAAAGGCCAAAGACGGGCTTGAACAGCTTATTCAGGCGTTGGATTTTTCCGCGCCGGTTGCGCACGATTTTTATGAAATATATCAGTATTCGTACAAGCTGCTTTGTGATGTCCATTTTTCGTCGGACGCCGAGGCGGCTTGTTCTGTTTTGAAAGACGTCGCCGAGCTGATGGAAACTTTGCTTGAGGGGTGGAAAGTTACGGCGGAAAATGCCGGCGCGGAGGAAGAAAACGCGCCCAAGGTTTACGCCGGTCTCACCTACGGCAAAGACGGCAGCGCGAACGAATATATCGACGAAACTAATGACAGGGGTTTTATGGCATGACACAAAAAAGGATTTTCAGCGGGATACAATCCACGGGAATCCCGACGCTCGGGAGCTTTCTGGGCGCGATTTCAAATTGGGAAAAACTTTCGGCGGAGTACGACTGTTTGTTTTGTGTGGTGGATTTACACGCAATAACCGTTCGGCAAAACCCGGAAACGTTGCGTAAATACGGTCGCGAAATGCTTGCGTGGTTGATTGCGCTCGGGCTTAATCCGGAAAAAAATATTCTGTACTATCAGTCGCATGTGCCGGCTCACGCCGAGCTTTCGTGGCTTTTGAACTGTTTCGCGTACATGGGCGAGCTTAATCGCATGACGCAATTTAAGGTGAAGTCGGCGAAAAACGAGGAAAATATCAACGTCGGATTGTATTCGTATCCGGTTTTGCAGGCGGCGGACATTTTGCTTTACCGGGCTGATTTAGTTCCCGTCGGCGAAGACCAGCGTCAACATATCGAACTTTGCCGCGACATCGCAGGGCGATTTAACAAAATTTACGGCGATATTTTCACAATTCCGGAGGCGTATATTCCGCCTGTCGGCGCGAAAATAATGTCGCTGCAAAACCCGACGGAGAAAATGTCCAAATCCGACGAAAATGTAAATTCCTGCGTGTACCTTTCCGATTCTCCCGACGCGATTATTAAAAAATTCAAACGCGCGGTTACGGATTCGGATAACACGGTGAAATTTTCCCAAGAAAAACCCGGCATAAGCAACTTGCTGACGATTTACGCCTGCATGACCGGCAAAAAAATCGCGGATTGCGAAGCGGAGTTCGCCGACGCGGGATACGGAGCGTTCAAGCAGGCGGTTGGCGAAGCGGTTGCGCAAAATCTCGCGCCGTACCGAGATGAACACGCGCGTATTATGTCCGACATCGGGGAGCTTGACGCAATTGCCGCAAAAGGCGCGAAAAAAGCCGCCGAATCCGCCGCCGAAACTTTGGCGAAAGTCAAAAAGGCAATCGGATTTGTAGTATAAATGCGAATCCGCGCATCATTACGAGGAGGGAACAAATATGGACGCAATGAACTGTCCGCGTTGCAGAAAAGTTTTTGTAAAAAGGTTGGACCCGCTTTGTCCGCCATGCATGAAAGAGGAAGAAGACATTTACGAAAAGGTGCGCGAGTACGTCAAGGATAACCCCGACAAAATGATAAAAGATGTTGCCGCCGCTTGCGATGTTACCGTTAAGCGAATTTTGTCGTACCTGCGCGAAGGCCGGCTTTCGACAAGTGCCGCTATGCACGGCGAGCTTTTGTGCGGCCAATGCAACAAGCCGATTTTAACCGGGCGCATGTGCGAAAAATGCATCATGGATACAAACTTCACGGTGCAAGGCATGAAAAACGATGCGGCGATTAAAAATCGAGGGCAAATCCACACAAGAAGATAAGTAACGCGAACCGCTCGCCGCAAGGCGTTTCGCGTTATTCCGGATTCGCGTAATAACGAAAGGACACGGTTTTATGGCTGCGATTTCACAAATTGTTGACGAACAAATTAAGCAAATTCGAAAAGAGCGCGCCGAGCTTGACGAGCTGCGCGAGTCTTTGGAGAAAAGGGAAGACGAGCTTTCGCGTCGCGAACAAGACCCGGATATCGGAGTGTCTGACGAGCGCAGAGAATCAATGCAAAAAGAAGTCGAGGATTTAACCGCAGAGCTTAAACGCCTTCGCGACGAGCGCGATGCGTCTATTGAGAGCTTCGGTGGCGAAATTTCAAAGGTTCACGCGGAAAAAACATCCGAAAGCGAGTCGAAAATCAAGCAGCTTCACAGCGAAATTGCCTTTCTTGCCAAAGGAAAAATTGAGCTTGAAGAAGAAGTCGAAAAGCTGCAAAAGCAACGTGACGACATGGCCAAGGATTCCCAAAAGGAAGTTGCGCGACTTTCGGAAGAAAAAGACGCGCAGGTTTCGCGCGTTCGCGACGAGCGCGAGGCTACGCTAAAGGAAATAAATCTTGAACACGTTGTTGCGGTTGCCGAACTCGACCGCGCAAAAAAAGAGCTCGAAATCGAACTCGCCGAGCTTGAAAATACCAAAGCAATTGAGTGGAAGCGGCTTCAGGCGGAACTTTCGCGCCATAAAACCACGCAAACCGCCGACCTCGACGCCGAACGCGAAGCATTTCTTGCCGATTTTGAAAAAGAACGCGCAACTTTGCAAAACGAACTTCGCGCAAACGAGCGCGAGTGTCGCGAGGGCATTGCGAAGGAAAAACGCGAGTGGCAACAGGAACTTTTGCGCACTGAAGCCGAAAAGCAAATGATGCTTGACGAAATCAAGGCGTTGCAATACGAACACGAAAAAATAAAATCCGAATTTATCATAAAAACCGAAAAAAATCGGCGCGACGAGGAGCGAATTGTCGAGGCAAAACGCGCCGAGGCAACCGTGAGCCTCGAAGAAGAGCTTGCGGTGCTTCGCGTGGATTATCAAAAGGAATCGGCGGAGGAAAAAAGCCGCCTGCGCGACGAGCTTGCCGCGCTTAAATCCGAAATATCCGCTGCGGAAACAAAAAAATCCGCCGTGAACGGCGAAATCATTGCGCTTGAAGCGCGGTTCGAGCAGCGTCGCGCTGAAAATGAAAACACCCTCGAAATTATGCGCCTCGACCGCCTCAAAGAAACGGATGAAAAATGCGTTGCGCGGCTCACGGAAATCGAATCGTTGCGGCAGGTGCGAATTGCCGCCCTTGAGTCGGCGTATTTGGAAAAGGCGTCCGCCCTCGAGCAGGCTCGCGCCAAGCAGCTCGACGAGTGCATGGAGGAAATAAAAGCGGCGGAAGCCGAGCTTGCCACCGTGAAAAAAGAACGCGCCATCGCCGAAAAAGGCGTTGCGTATTTGCGCGCCGAAACCAAGCGCATTGAAGAAGAAAACGAGGCGTTGTTAAAAACCGGCATCACCGAACGCCGCATCGAGCTTGAAAAAATGACAAGCGATAAAATGGTCGAAACCGATAAAATTTGCGAGGCGCGAATTTCCGCCGCCGATGAACGTGTGCGCAAAATTGAAGAGGAGGGCATCTCCGAGCAGGACAGGCTTTCCGCCGAAATTGCCGAAAGCACGGAGTCGCTTTTGCAGCTTCGCCGCATGGTGAGCACTCAAAAAGTGGAGCTTGAAGAGCAAAAAGCCGCGCGGCTTGAAGAAATTGAGCAGTCGGTGCTTGAAACGTTGGAAGTTTATTCGAAAATGAAAACGAGCAAAATGTCGGAAATCGACAAAGACCTTGACGAATACAAACGCATACGAATGGAAGCGGTTCAGGCCGATATTTCGCGCCAAACCAAGGCGCAGTACAAGCAGCTCGGCGAGCTTGCCACCATTTTGCAGTCACGCGGCAAAAAGCCCGAACCCAAGGATAATCCGTGAAAATTGCCGGCATAGTGTGGGCGACTATCTCCGTGCTTGTTGCGGCGGGGATATTTTTTGCGTCCGCGCAGACGGGCGAGGCGTCGGCGGCGGCAAGCGCGGCAATTGCTGATTGGTTTCGCGGATTTTTTCCCGGCGGCGAACCCGGCGAACCGGTTTCGGCTTCGCACGAAGTAAACTTCCTTGTGCGCAAGGGCGCACACATTGCAGTTTATTTTGTTCTTGCTTTTTGCGTTGCGCAGTCGCTGAAATTTTATATAAGTCGGCGTCGCCTTTTGCTTTTTTCGTGGGCGATTGCCTCAGTTTACGGCGTTTTTGACGAAATTCACCAATACTTTGTTCCCGGTCGGGCAATGTTGCTTTCCGACATGATTATCAATGCTGTCGGGGCTTTTATCGGCGCGGGAATTGTTGTTTTGATTTTAAACCGCCGCGATAGTGACCGAGGGGGCGTTGCATCCCCGCCCGCTTTTTGAAGAGAGTGTTGAAAAATAGCTTGAGCTGTGCCTGCATCGCAGGAAAATGACGGCTTTAGGTCATTTTCCGAGATGCGGCATATGCGAAAGTGTAATTTTTCAACACTCTCTTGAAGAGTGGCGCAGGACGCTGCGGGTGTAAATTTCGCCCCCTTAACCCTCGAAAGTATCAAAAAACCGCGTGAATGCGCGGTTTTTTTGTGCATAAATCCAGGAAAAATTCCGGGAACGGTTCCGGATATCATGGTATGAGAGTTGAAGTATACTCGCTTTGCAACCGAGAAATTAACGGTCGCTTCCATGCCAAAGGACGTTGTTTGCCAACAGGTAATAATCGCAGTCTGAAACAATTGAGCGCGAGGCGAGAACCGGCGGCTTCAGGCCGGTTTTCGACAACGCGCGAAATGATTTCAGACGCGACTTATTACGCAGGAAGGGGTTCGCCCTGAAACTGACCGCTCCGTGCCGAAGCCGCTGTATAACGGTTGTATGCAACACCAACGCAACACCCGCATCACCCGCCGCAATATATGAAAGCGGGCAGACCCGTTCGGACACGGCCGACCGAATGCAGGCGCCCATGTGCACACCTTTCATACAACGCGGCAACGCGGAGCGAAAGCTCTGCACACCCGAAGTTCCCGGGACTTCGGTTTACTTACTTCATAAAAATGAAAGAAACGACATAACAATCGCGAGGCGAGCAAAAACGCACCGCAAGGGGTTTTTATCCTTCGCGGCGCGCTTTTGTTTGCTTTAATTTTTTTACGGAACGGATAAAGCGTATCAGCGTGAAGTGTTGATGCAAACGGGAAACAAGCCGCGCGTTGCAATCGCTTGCAGGGAAGGCGCGGCAAAACGGGGTCGTATACAGAATAAAGGTATAAAAAGGTGTACCTTTTTATACTTTGCATTGTCCCAGAATTTAGCACACGAAAAGTCGAAAGTCAAGACAGATATACCAATTTTTCGTGATATTTTGACATATTATGTAAAACAGAGGGCGGGTTCAGGCAACTCTAAAAAGGTACACCTTTTTATACTTCTATTGCGCTTTTTTTGCGTACCCGAGTCATATAGCGAACGCACTTGAGAAGCCCGTTCAGGCTTCGTCGGAAAACGCGCTGAGGGGTGCGGGCGATTTCCCGACTCGCCTTCACGGTTTTCAGGGTCGTTCGCTGTAAATGCCCTTGCAAGTGACAGACTTCATAGGGATATCAATATTGAGGGGAAGCGTTAATATTTTAATAACAATGAAACCTCCCAAGCCGGACATTCTGATTTTGCGATGTAAAAAGCCCTTGCTCTCCCGCCTCTTTTCCGTGCATTTTGTGCCGCCGCCGGGCTATTTCCTTATAATCGCAGATGACCTCAAATATATGAGGCATTCGCCTGACGGCGGAGAAGTGGAGAGAAAAGAGTCCGTTTTTCTTTTAAAAATAAACTTCGAAATTTCGTGGGCAGCATGGAATCTTCCGTGTATCAGGGATGAAGACGTTGTGCCGGGTAAATTGGGCTTCAATGGCATTGCATGTTTTGAGGTCAATCCCCACAAAGTTAATGCTCCCGAAGTTTTTTTCAGAAAAATTGAACCGGGGAAATCGCGGAAAATTTTTGTCGAGCAATTCAAAAGAATTTGGTCGCTTCACTGGGACGGCTTGCTCAAAGATGCTTTTTTCAAAGAGGAGATAAATTACAGGCAAATTACGCAAGTTGTTGAATCGCTGAAAACGGTCATTGATAAAAAAATGCAGGATATTTACGGCGTTACGGTAACACACATCAGTATTAAAAGCACAACTTGATGCAGGAGGTTTCCATGTTTTTTTCGAAGAAAAAGAAAGCCAAGAAATCCGCGCTTGATATTATTGAAAAATTGCGGAACATCTCTGCCGGAAGCGGCGGCACAGTTGTTGATGGCTTGGTACAAAAACTGAACACCGGCAGATACAACCCCGACCGGAAGGATATTGACGCCCGGCTTAATACTTTGGTCGATAAGCTGCTGTACAACATGAACGACAACAACGCCAAAACCTGCAACGCATTACTTAAATATATAGAAAAACTTGCGGATTCGCGCAACGGCTTCGGCAATTATTATGAAAAAATAAAGAAGGATGCCGTTGAAGAGCAATTGCAGGAGTACGATATTTTAATGAACGAATGTTTGGATAAAGCCGAAAGGGCTTTGTTTGAATACGAAAATGAGCAAGATGAAACCAAGCGAGAAATGCATGAATATGCCTACAAGTCGGCAATTTTAGAATCAAGACAAATTGCAAAAATGATGCACGATTTATCAACAAGGGTGCGCAATGCCGACTTAGAGCAAATGCAGAGAATTTTTGATGCGCAAAGCGCGACCGACGACGTTGAAGCGGATGCAATTAAATACGGATTTTTGCACAAAAAAATCGGCGACTTAACAGAGGGCAATATTGATGTAAACAGGGTCAGGCTTGACAGACTCGGGGATGTTGAAATGCCTGTTTCAAAAAAAAACGATAACGCCGCCGCCTCGGTGAAGTATCGGACAATAATAGAAGAAGATTAGGGAGGAATAATTATGCCGCTCGGTAATTTGTTTAAGAGCAAAGCGAAAGAGTCAAGTGAACTGAGGTTGTTCACCGAAAAGCGCAAGATAGAAAATCAAATTGCAATTTTGAAAAGAAAGAAGGCTGAAATTCAAAAAAAGGCAGCATCGGCGACTTCTAAAGATGAGGATGCATTGGTAGCGGAGTTTTCCCGCGTGAATACGGATTTAAAGCGTTACGAGGGTGCGCTGGCACAAGTTAAGCATGTTGAAACCGGTTTACGGGGAAGCTCGTCGGGAACAGAGTCGTTAGACGATATTTTAGCAAAAATATTGGTTGACTTGGACAAACTTTCAGACCCCGGAAAAACAGGCGGGGTAAGCGAAAAAGCGAAACTCAAAGCTGAAATGAACATACAAAGAAGACTGGCAACAACCCCTGCGGGCAGCGGAATGGAAACATTAAACCGTTTAAGCGATTCTGTATTTTTGGACGAGACCGACGACTCCGACGCGCGAGCGGAAGCAAGGGCAGAGCTGTTCGGCGGCAGTGTTTCAAGCAAAGACAGAATTTTGGCTCGTATGGCGGAAATTGAAGAAGACATAAATTCATAGATATAAATTCATAAACGAGGAGTGGGGTTGTGAATTTAAGCACATTTAATGATTTGTACGACAAGGCGACCCACGCAAAAAAAGCAGGGGATATGGTTGCGGCAAAAAAGCAATATAAGGTTGCCGGGCTTGAATTGTTGAAATTGGCATTAAGTGCGGAAGACGAGGAAATTAAAGTAATTATGGAAGAGCGGGCAGAAGAAGTGATTGCCTACGCAAATTCCTTGGTTAATGAAGTACCGAATAAAGGCGGCAAAGAGGAAAAGAATAAACCGCCCGCAAAACCGGCGAACAAAGAACCCGTAAAAACAGAGGGCGAAGATTCAAAGTTTATACCTGCGGAAGTTCCCGATATAAGTTTTGATGATGTTGCGGGGTTGAACAGCGTAAAAGAAACAGTACGCAAAAGAATAATATACCCGAGAGAACATAAAGACGTGTACTTACGGTTTAAGGTAGATACCGGCGGGGGCGTGCTTATGTACGGCCCGCCCGGTACAGGCAAAACCATGATTGCAAAAGCGATTGCGCATGAAGTAAATGCGAAATTTTTTTCCATCAAGGGTTCGGACTTGCTCAGCAAGTATTACGGCGAAGCTGAAAAAAACATAAGCGAGTTATTTGACCAAGTTCGAAAAGAAAAAACGGCTGTTATTTTCTTTGACGAATTTGACAGCCTTGCGCCGACGCGAGATTCGGGTTCGGCTGTAATGTCGCGAGTTGTCAACGAGCTTTTAAGCCAAATTGACGGATTTTCCAAGTCGGACACGACGCTGTTGCTGTTAGCGGCAACAAATCGCCCGTGGGATATCGACAGTGCGATGGTACGAAGCAAACGCTTTTCGGTTAAGCTGTATGTTCCTTTGCCGGACGCAGAGGCGCGTAAATATATTTTGGTAAAAAGTTTTGACGGCATCCCTATGGACAGTGATGTTGATTTTGACGACCTCGCGCAAAGAATTGAAGGCTTTAACGGCGCGGATGTATCGGAATTTTGTAACCGTTGCAAAGATTTTGTGCTTGAACGATGCATCCGGGCGAAAGAAGAAGGGCGCGATATTGAAAGCGAGATTATAACCAAAAACGATGTTTACGGTACGCTCAGAAATTTTTCGAGCAGTGTTAAAGAGGAAGACTTGGTGAAGTTGGAGGAGTTTAGGGCGAAAAATGATGCGAGGGAGTAGGGGAGATGCGGGATGGAGAAAAGAGATTGTTTTATTGCACACTTTGCGGGAAAAAATTAGCCGATTCGGATGCTTGTACTCGTTGCGGTAACGATAGCAGCGACAAGATACAGAAGCGAAAAGGATATTTTTTTGAGGAGACCGTAAAGCCTTGTGCAAAATATGTAGTTACGCAATATCAAAAGCAGAAGATTATCTATATTGTCCTCTTGGTTATCTTTGTGCTTTGCGTCACAGTGATGGTCGTTGCTTTTATTCGGATAAACAGAGATGCGGATGTTCGCATTAACGTGCAGCTTCCCTTTGGGATAGGATGGGAGGGGGAAGCTGTGCAACTGCCCTGAACTGTGCCGCCACAGCCGCCTACCATCCTCGACCCGACGCCCTCCCCATTGCCGCAAGTAAATGTCCCTGATGTGCCGCCGATAGAAGGGCGGTCTCTGACTGTGCCGCTACAAGCGCGCACAATCAATGTTACTTATTGGAGCGATACGGATGTAGAAATTTTCGGTTATCCTGCACCTGCCATGCTGCCTAGGTGTAAAGTCCCAAATTGAGGTGGCACGGTTCATCTAAAAAAACGTCGGGATTATCGCCCCAAGATTTGACAATGAATTGATAAGGTGTCATCCCCTTCAAAGTTTTTAGTCGTTTAGCGAAATTGTAAGCACACAA
>Ga0123355_10007206_pt1 | contig 16618 bp, 10 predicted proteins | sample TergutEmb28metaG_3_FD_89872 | JGI IMG/M metagenome (GOLD analysis project Ga0123355, IMG submission 89872) | Embiratermes neotenicus P1 segment gut microbial communities from Petit-Saut dam, French Guiana - Emb289 P1 | ecosystem: Host-associated > Arthropoda: Insects > Digestive system > Gut ...
AGAATAGAATAGAATAGAATAGAATAGAATAGAATAGAATAGAATAGAATAGAATAGAATAGAATAGAATAGAATAGAATAGAATAGAATAGAATAGAATAGAATAGAATAGAATAGAATATGAGGTTTCGAGCCCTTTCGGGCCCGATGTACCTAGGCCTTAAAACAGACCCTTTGTGCCCCAATTCTAGACAGTTTGTGCGACGCATATTATTTTTTTTATTTTATTTTGGCGCGACAGCCCACAGTGGGCCAGGACCTCCTCATTCACGATGTTTCTAGATCACACACAACAACGCACCACAGTCAGTAGGTCTTCTATGGACGAATGATCAGCTCGTCGCAGAGAACTCTACTTGACATCACGCGACACTCACTACAGACATCCATGACCGCGGTTGGATTTTTTTTGTCACAAATCTTTATTTTCTTCCACAACACCTACTTCACATTGGTTACAAGAAATAAAGAAACAGATACAAGAAGTACTTAACGTACAGTAGACACAAATAAGTATCACTGGCAATTTGCAGGCTTGATATGTTTGTGTCTCATAGGAACTATAGTCTGTGTGCAGGCAGTGTAGTAAAATAAAAACCGCAAACCACATTCGCAGAATATGACGATTAAGAAGCTAGTTTATTAGCGAGGTTGAAACTCTCCCTCCTTTCCCAAATTTGTCATCGTTGTACTCTTTCATGTCTTCCATACGATTGTGTGTCTTGCTGCGTGAATGTCTGTTACAATGTAAACGGGCTTGATAAGTGACCGATCCAGATGTCGTGAATTGTTTTGCGTTCTGTGAACACGCAGCCGTTCACCGCTCTCTTCACTATCACTGCACCGTCGTTTCCAGGTCTATCGTCTTCGTTTGTTGACGTATTGGATGTTTTCCAGTGCCTGGATTCACACCCTTCTTTGGATGATCGACCGCGTCTTCGCCATTCTTACGCCCTGGTTGGATGTCCTGATTTAATTCCTAGATGACAGCCTGAGTGTACTCTTGTGATGTCCTACTTGCCCTATGGTATTGGTGACTTTTGTTCTTGGCTTGCTTCACTAAAGTCATGATTATATTTCGTTGCTTACTCTCTCTCTATTTCCTAATCATGCGTCATCTAGGACCGTTAGGTAGTTCGCGACTTGATTTATTTTACTTGGCGTTTGGTATAACTTCCACGTCGACCATCTGTAGAAGTCCATCAGCTCATTGGCGGTCAGGGACAGCTGATAGTATGTTTTGCAATACACGTATCTTGACAGCACCCATAGGACCCTCTATATCGTTGGGGAGGCCATATACGGAAGCTTGGGCGCAATAACCAGTCTTCAGGAATTTGCACTGGGTTCGCGCGTAGCATACTTGCGATGATGGTCTTAGTCCGTGTCCACGTTTCTTGACCTTCACCGCACTCATTTAAGCGGTGGCAGAGGGTGTCCTTCCTTCCGCATTCATGGCACCTGTCCGTGGGGGCTATCTTGTTTCGGCCTAGTCTTTCGTTCGTTGGTATGATGTCATGGATCACCTTATACCAGTTAACAATGTCTGATTCTGCTGATGGGGCTGTCACTAGATTCCGCCAGACAAGATAGTTTTCACAGGGCATAGTATTAGCACCCTTTATATGTTTTCGTCCCCTCTGCCTCTCTTCTCGTTGGCATTTATGCGTCCGCTGTTATGTAACAGCATAGATATCCTAAGATAGCTGGTTTCCGTGCCTAGTATTGTCACTTCCTTGGAGTAGGGGGTGTCAAGAATCTGGGTTGCTTTATCCCAATTTCCTAGTGCAAGTGCCCTTGATTTCTAAGTGTTGACCTTTGCCCCAGATACCTCCTCCTGTGTTGATAGTATTTGCTGTAGCTTACCGACGTCCTCGATTGCGGACAGGAAGACTGTGACGTCATCGGCATATGCTGCTACTGTTACTTTGGTGTTGTCACGCCCGACATTTCTTCCCCTGAGTCCCTTGTCCAGGACTTGTAGGAAGGGGTTTAGACGTACTTAAAAGCATGCTAAGGGGCACTCTTGTCTTATCGAGCTTTTTATTGGTATCAGATTTGTACGAAATCCATTTTTTTGGACTTCGGAAGACCCGTTGCTGTACAATCTCATAATGCTTTCCGTGAACCACATAATGAATCCATGTGGTCTTAGGGCTTCTTTCATGTACGAATGTGAAATATTATCAAAGGCAGCACTAAAATCCAGCGACACGACACATATTGGTTTAATCATCACCTCGGCAAACGCAATCACATCTTCTTGTTTTTAAGCTTTCGCCGTGTTCTAAATGTAATTTGTTCCTTTTTGGGTAATTCCCTGGCGTCTGAGTTCTAATTGCCGACGTTTCGGAACTCACTGTCTGTTCAATCTTCATAGGCAAGTGAATGAAGTATGTCAGTGGATGGATTGTGTGGGGTATTTATACCTGGTTGGGTTGGAGCGGGGAAGTGGTAGAGCCAATAGGAAGTAGTGTGCCCGTACACAGCTTCAATCAAGATCACATCATCAGATTACAAGAAACCAAACTCCTCTCCACAAAAACCGGCTACACGGATCGTCTCATCAGAGAAGCCATAGAAATAGAGATGCATCCAAATAACATGAACAGAGATGGGGGCTTCATTCTTAGCAAATCATGGAAACCATTGCTTCATAAACTCAAGAGAGGAGACAGCAATCCAATACATAACAGTAATCCCACCCGCACACGCACTAATATACACCCTCCTCTCCACTACCTGCTGGACTTCTACCCGCTCCCTACGGGCACACTATTTCCTATTGGCTCTGCCACTTCTCCGCTCCAAAACCAACCAGGTATAAATACCCCACACAATTCATCCACTGACATACTTCATTCACCTCCCTATGAAGATGGAACCGATAGTGAGTTCCGAAACGTTGCAATTAGAACTCAGACGCCGGGGAATTACCCACAAAGGAACAAATTACGTTATCACATTTCTCACCTTTGCCACGGCATCGAATATGGATCTCCCTTTTATCCCGCAGTGCTGACTGGGGTGGATAATCGTGGGCAGACAGGAACTTAGTCTATTTGCTATTATTCTTGTCCATGTCTTATAGTCCGAGTTCATCAGCGTTAACAGTCGGTAATCCTCAATTGTTCTGTGTGGGGATTTTTTGGGAGGCAGACAATTAGCCCTTTCAGTTGCTTCCGTTCTATTAAGCCTTCTTGTTACATGCTGTTCATTATGTTCAATAAGTCATGTTTAACTGTATTCCATGCTGGCTTATAGAATTCTAGGCAGATGCCATCTGGTCCCGGGTCCTTGTTCGATTTGCCTTTGAAGATCGCTAACTACAGCTCCTGTTCTGATATCGGTGTCGTCAGAACATCTTTCATTTCTGGTGATTTGCATCTCATACCTCGTGACACTAGCTTGTTTATACATTGCATTTCCGTATGCATGGACTCAAACGTCTTAAGAAAGTGACCTGAGAAGGCCTTTAGAATATTTCCAGACGTTGTTTGTGCGTTTCCTTCGTCATCTATTATCTCCTTTATCACTCCGCTTCTCTGTCGTCTTCTTACTTTGATAATATGGTACAGTGATGGCTCTTCTCCCGCTGACTTGTTCTTCTTTGTTGCGTCAACCATTATCCCTTACTGGTGATTGCTATTTAGCCTATGATCTTTGTTTTTAGTTCTTTTAGTGCGATCACTTTGGACGCGTCGTAAACTGTGTCCCTTAGTAGATCGTACATGGCCGCATAATCATAGTTCTCTATATTGACTCGGTCTGTGTTCCTCTCCTTGCCTTCCCATATCAACGGTGCTTGGATCCTTCGCTTAACATATTGGACCCACCATTTGACAATGTCTGCATATCGGTGTGAGTGTTTTTCCACTCCGTCCAGGCTTCTGATATCTTCTCTTGGACTGGCCGGTCCGCTAAGTAAGAGGTGTTTATTTGCCACCTTCCGCGGCCTCTGTGGACGAAGGGTTTTGAAAGGTTGACTCGTAGGAGGACCGCCATATGATCTGAGAATGCAACAGCTAACGTTTCTGTACCTTATTTGTTTCTACACAGACCTTCCATCATATAAATCCTGTCTAGGCGCGCCCCTCCATTTGGGATGTAATGGGTGTAAACCTGCCTGCTTGTTTCCTGATCCCAGGCGTCTTTCAGCCGGAGTCCTTGTATCAGCCTTCCTAGAGCTTTGCTCCATGTACGCTGCCCTGTGCTGTCACTGTTCGGCAGGACACAGTTGAAGTCCTCTGCCATCAACAATTTTGTCGGTGTGTGCGGTAGTAAGTCCATAACTCCCGTGTTGAAGAATTCTTCCCTCTCTGCCCTATTTGCAGATCCTGATGGCGCGTATACGTTAAAGATCCTATATTGCCGTACTGTGCTATTATACCCCTGCCTGATGGTATTCGTCGTAAATTGTGTAGTGGCAACTCCACCTTAGACAGGATCGCAGTGCCCCTCGCAGAGGTTCCTATGTTTACATAGGAATGATAGCCTCTTTAGTTGACGTTTGTCCCTGGGGTAACCTCCTGCAACATGCAGTCAGTAAGTGACTTCTTTCCCACTGCACCGAGACCGTCTCTGACACCTAACAAGTTTCCGTTTAACTGGATACCGGCAGCTTGTTCCTCGGGGTGAAGTGGCCATTGCGTCGATCTGACATCTAGATTGCATATACTGCTGTGGTTAAGAAGGAATAAAACTTTACTTTACTCCTCCATTTGACATCATGATGTGCACTGGAATGAAGCACTACTCACAGTTTGTCATGTAGGGTTTATACTATAAGTACATAAAATGTTGATAGTTGTGTAATGATGAATGAAATCCACTCACGTTTAGTTGTTCCTCAGCAAACTTCAATATACGTTCCGTAATCTGCACAAATGTTGCATTTGGATAATTTACAGATATATTTTCTTTTGCCACGCGGTCGAAGGTGTGCGTCTGCGGCCATTCCTTACCTGGAATTGTAGGTTCGAATCACGACGGGGGTATTGCCATCTTTCTCTTTTGAGTGTTGTATGTTGTCAGGTGGAGTTCTCTGTGCCGGCTGATCACTTGTCCAGAGAAGTCCTGAAGAGTGTGGTTTGTCTGAGTGTGATCAGATGTAACGATAACACTCCACACCTACCTAGGTATCCCGGAAAAGGTGTACGTCTGTGTGTAACATAGTGCGTTGATTCGTGATTATTGTAAAGCAGGGCCAATTAACACTAGTTGCTCTCACATCACACCCCACCACACAACCAACCTCAAAGTCGTAAGAATACACTTCATGGATAAACATAGAAGAGTTATGTTGAGATTTTACGTATTCTGTCATTTTGTACCGATGTTCACCTTGGAAAAAAATTAGCGCGAGAAGTGTTTTTCATTTATATTTCATAAATGTATCAGGTCACAAAATTCCGTCTCGCGTCACGATCTATTTTTGAACCACAGGTATGTTGTTCTGATGCATATGTAGCGGTTTCGTATCATTTTGTATTGATGATGCAGACACACCCGTTTGTTTCGTGGGTATAAAACAATTCGTTGCATTACAAATTACATGCGATTCTTCCTTTTTATCGTGTGTCCCTCTTACTGCCTCCAATGAAATCTGTTGCTCGAAAACATTTATCATTTTTGTAAATAGTGTTGTAATATGAATTGGGCTCATCAGGAAAGTTTTCTTTGGATTGGACATGTCATTTATTTTAAGAACCGTATTTAACGAGCTACACTTCAGTGAGTCCCCAGTTCAAGGGACGTCTGTTATCGCCACAAGGCTCACACAGAGCTACCTATCTCGCTTCGATTTATCGCGTGTAGTTGGGTTGCAAGGCGGCCAAATTTCAGGTCTGAGGTTAACGGAGGAACAGAATGTGATGAAGGAGATTAACAGTGCGAAGAACAATTAATATTCTTACATTCATCATTGTAGAGTTGCACACCGGAACAAATTTCCCAGCTGTCAGCGTGAACCAGTTGTTAGCTGTGGCAATTATGAAGACCAGACAGCGCTGAAATTGGACAGGTGTTCCTTGCCAGTCGCAGCTCCATGCTGCTTCTCTTACAATTTCGGCCTGAAATAAATCGAAAAGGTGGAGGGAGTTGTTAAGCATAAACTGTGGTTGAACTTCTGTCGTGTCTTATATAATATGCTTTAATTTCTAAATAAGTCTCATAAATTTCTGCTTAAATGTCAGTATTTTTTGGAAACGAAGGTTTGGGACCATATGAGATCACAAGAAGTGAATATTAACAAGGAATCATGTAATAGGGAAAAATACCCTATAGGAAGATACGTTAATACCCAGGAACGTGTTTGTATTTGGATTCGTGGGGGAGTAAACGGGATTATTCACAGTGTACATAAAGTTTTTCTGTAGTACAGAAGGTTAGGTAAAGTCATGTTACATATTTTGTAGATATGTAAAACGTTTCTTAGGGCATCGGATATTAATTGTTCGGCTCCTTTGAATATATTACTTGAAACAAATTTGTAATAATGGCCGGTGGAATGTTTCTTATATTATATACTAAATATCCAAAGTATGTGGCGTTTGTAAAAATATATAGAAAATATATAGAAAATTTTATTGTATAATTTTTCTTACCTGCTCTGACAGCTCATTTCCGAGCCAGCAATATAAACACGCAAATCCCGTTGCGAAAATGTACACCACTACAGCCTGAGATATATCCGTGTGATCTCCCCAGCTCTGTGAAATGAAAACTGTATTGGAGTAACACTCGACATAAGTAGAACGAGTGATATAATTCAGTGAGACTTTCCCACTCCTATTTATACCATGTAGCCATATTATAACTGCAGCATTTAGAATTTCGTTGGACTTAGTAGCACCAGTATTACTTTTTAAACGGTGAATGAACATTCATTTAGGAGGCCTGGTAGGCTCTAATGTATTTTGTAAACGGAAAATTATTTGCAGTCTATTGTAGTAAGTACATTTGGAAGATGTGCTGCATGCATCCGTTCGCCCGCAAATCTTATTTCGAATATATGACCTTAAACAACGTGGTTTGTAAAGAATATAATCGTCATATATTGTAGGGTCGGGATAACTAACCTATGGGCTATTCCGCTCAAAAGAAGCAAATTGCGTGCTATGAAACCATTTTGCGTAACCGACATTTTGTTTTGCAGACAATGCGTCCCTGTATTTGTGTGCGACAACGACAAGCCCTTGTTTGCTGTTTTTAATTTTCCATCTTAAGTATCTAGAGCTCAAACGTTGGGAGCTCTGCGGTTTGTGTTGTGCCTTTGTTCGTATACAAACATGATTCTTTAGATAAAGCAAAGCTTGCAGAAATGTCTATATTTTTCGATGTAAGTTCTTTGGCGGTAGAATAGGCCTATGCAGTGTTTCTGCGTAAAAGATGGATTCTTGTGTCACTTCCAAACGTAACGTAATTATGGAACTCTACATATCTGGAGCTATTTCGTCCAATAACGGAAGAAATATTCAGTTCGGATGAAATGAAATTTTTCATGTTGTCACTAATAATTTATTCGACATGACATTGTAATATTTTGGTGCCGCATTCCAGATTGTATGGGCGTACAAAGGAAATGTTCGTGTAGTAAATGAACAAAGAAAGACAAGGCCCGAGCAGTTTCAACTTAATGAGAAGAGACGTGAGTCTGAGGAATGCAATGGTTCTTTTCCAAATCGCATAGTCTACGCTAAAATACCGAATGAATATCACTACAACTCAGAAGGCGTTAAGAGAAGAAATAAGGCTAAATCTGCTGGTCATCCTACACATTTCAGCGTCAGGTAAGAAAACAAATTGGCTATAAGGTTGAAGGATTGAGCGGGGGGAGCTTTCGGTTGTTCTGCTGTGCAGATCTGTAGAACGGCCTTTTTGTTTTTGTTTTTTGTTTTTTTTTTTTAATTTGAAAGTTATAAATCATCCTTGGGATAAAGCAACATGTGTGCTGGCAAGGATTGATTTTCAGGTTTCACGAAAATAAATTGAGGCATTTCACTGAGAAAGCCGAATGTTTTATTGAGATCCAGAACACGAGACGGAAACTTAAAGCAGTTAAAAATATATTGATTTATATAGAAATCTGTTTTCGGAACTCAGTATCCGTGCAAACCACACCTTATTTTGGTATGGACGAGACAAGGTATCCTGTTAATAATGGCACTACAAACTTTCATATGTTTTAAAAGAGGGTGAGAATTGACTGTTGTTACATGCTGCAATTTAAGTTTGCATTTATTTATTTATTTATTCCCCCCATTTGTTGTTTTCAAGTTGGTTCGCTTCTGAAAAATGTACAAGCAGGTTTTACCCAGACGATCTGAAATCGCAATAACCGATTCGCGTTATATCTATAATGATATTTTTATCCAATAACTAAAATTTTCAGAGGCACTGGTAGTTGTTAGTGTCTGCTTATCGTTTATGAACTTTCTTTTCACTCATTCTTAATGTTTATAAATTTCTGTAGTGAAAGTGGCAATGAAATGTTGTGTCTGTCTCATCACACGACACACAAACCCTCGACTGAACTCTTTTCAAACCCATCAAGACATACTATCACGAAGAGGAAACAAACATAATCCAAAACGATCCTAATGTTGCAATCACGAAAGTTAGCACCGAAATAGTTTTCTCCTAGTTTTGGATAAAACACAACATTTGGGAACACGATCAAACTTTTCGAGTGAACGGGCATATATCGTTTTAATTATTCCGATATCTCCAAAGAGGAATTTCTGTCCTTTACTTACTTTCTACGCAATTAATTCCACTTCCCATCAGCATAGATCCCTTTCGAAAGTCACAAATCTTCACGACAACCACCAATTTTCCTCTCTATTCCATAATTGAAAGAGAGCTATCGACTGACACCCGAATAAAAACTGAAGCAGGATGAAACTAATGTCTTGGGTATTATAATTACAACACCAGAGAAGAAAATGTATGAAAAAATGCTGAAAGAGGCAAGAGACAAAACAATCGTATTTTAAACAAACAATGGTCAAACGGAAATTGAAGATGGAGAAGTAAGGCAATGTGAAATGCATTCTTAAAACGCAACAACTCCGAGCTCCTGATGTTAAGGACATCTTTACAGTCTTTCACGAATACAGCGATGAAAGACGCCATTTGGATTTTGTGGCAGGAAGTTTTGTTCAGTACAATCTGTGCAAAATGTCCGGATCAGGTGCCGGAAATGTGGAACGTGATTTCGAGAAGTATGTGTTGGGGTCGCAAGCAGAAAACAGCTCATATGTTAAAGCTTATGTTTTGCAGCTTGAAATAAGCGAACAGAGTGGCCACGCAGTTGACCGGAGTTGCCACACCCCCCTTTTATATTTCTGTTTATTACATTATTCAGACGTGAAATGAGCGGAATAACTTCCCCTCCGTGTTTCTGTAAGTCGTATTGCACCGTTGTTTGCCAGTGAGGCTACAGAAATTTCTCTGAATTTACGAACGGGAAATTGAATGAATGTGTAGTGAATTTTGCAAAGGACAGCTAAAAATAAGATAAAACGATATATATAATACAGTAAGACACAACTTTGTATTTTATTAAATTATATTAGAATATAATTCAAGCGATATGTTTCTGCCCAATTTGTAGGGCCATCGTCCGGCTGATCTTTAGACAGGTGGAGTGTACAATTGATAATGCATTCAATTTACGAGATCTCGGATAACAAGAATTGGTTAAAATAATTGAATGTTTTGTAGAAGAAACTTAAGATTAAAATTTAAATATGGTACTGTATACAATAGAATTTAAAACCGTGTAAAATAGGATTGGCGGGGTGGTTATGGGGGGGGGGGTGTATACGGTGATTGGGGTTCTCTCTTACTAAAATATGGTCGTGATTATCTTCTGTATATCGAAATGGTTTCGCTGTAGTAGTGGCATTCCGTCAGAAGTAGTTGTAGTTATGTGTGTCTGTGCTTGTATAATAGATATAGGAGTATTTAAAATCTGTTTTATAAAGTACCACATTTAAATTTTAGTCTTAATTTCTTACATAATGTATTCAATTATTTTAACCAATTCTTGAAATACGAAGTCTCGTAAATTGAAAGCATTATCAGTTGTACACCTCAACTGTCTAAAGATTAGCCTGAAGATGGTCCTACAAATTAGGCCGAAACATGTCGCTGGAATTATAATTTAATATAATTTAATGAAATACAAATTTGTGTCCGTATTATATATATATCTTATATTATATTTTAGCTTATATTCAGCACAGAGTGGATATCTCATTTAAACGTTTTGACAAGGACAGTTTTTGGGCACGAATTGGGTCCATATCTTCAAAGCTTTTTTAACGAACACACACTTTTATTGTCAACTCCTTACTTAATGTTCGTTTTATGTTCACTGCATGTGAAATGGGACAGTGTATTTACCATTTCCTTTCATCAAAGTTAGAAACTATTCTCTTCCTTCGGTTGAATTTTCCTAAAGCTACTAGGCCAAAGGAACAAAAATTTGTAGGCCCACATTTCATCATCGTTTTGGTTATTCCTTTTTTTACTTCTTTTGTTTTAATACGTCACTTTTTTACATGCTCTCACTTTATGACTCCTCAAATTTAAAAACAAAGTTTCACACATGTGTCAAGCAAAAACTCAGAATGTTTTGATGCTAACTGTGGGCCGAAAATTGTGACCGTATGGGTACAATGTGTAAACAAATTTATCACCCTCAACACTGGATCAAGAAGTAATACTGAATAGATTTCGTTACCAAATCTGCAATACGCTTCTACTCGTATGTTAGCTTGGCCTTGAGTGCAAATAGTCTTGTTCTTAAGGTGATGAAATGCAGTGTATTAGAGTATTACCAATTCCCGTGTTTGCTGTCGATAATAATAATAATAATAATAATAACAATAAATATAAAATGGATTATTTATATAGTGCCGAAACATGTGCCGTAGTTTTAAGTTACAATAGTAGCTGGTAGTGAAATATAAGTCACTCACGCACAGAAGGGAAATAGTTGGGATATACGTTATTACTGTTAGCTGGTAAATGTGAATAAAATGGATCTTTTGGTAGCAGACTCATAGATGTTGGATTTAGTATAAATTTTACGCCGAAATAACACATGAACGTGAAAATGAATACTTTTTACTTATCGCATACTTCCTGTACTTTGTATCATTTGTTTTGATATTTTGTTTTTTTTAATAGATATTCCCATGTCGTAAGATTTGAACGCATCTACTCGCACCTTGTTGTGTGATGCCCCATGCAGACTATTCGTCGTCACGTCCTAGAAGACAGCAGGATTCGCACTCACAGTGGTAAGAACGTTAAATCGTACAACATTACATAGTCGCAATCGGTTATGAGTCATGGTCTGGATCGAATAAATTGTGTCGTTACAAGCGAGTGTGCTCTAATCGAGGTGTATAATAAAACTGAAGGATAAATATTTCAAGAAGTGATACAGACCTGCAGGCATATCACTTAATGTTAATGCTATTATGTACTTCAAATTCAATATACAATTAAAATTAGAAATTAATCTTCAGCAATTGTAAATTTCCATTCAAATTAGTAAGAACAAAAGTAGTCATGAGAAGTGGACCACTCAATACTAAATTAGCACTTTTATGTTGCTTCAACCACTTCACCACTTCACCACTTCACCACTTCACCACTTCACCACTTCACCACTTCACCACCACCTCACCGACGTCAGCTGTTTCATGCTTTCAAAATCGCTCTATTCTCATTCCGTTCTGTTCAAAAGCACTAAACATTTTGTGTCCCATTTTCCCAATCGTTTGGATTGTAGAATTCCAATTTTCCGGTTCAGGTCAGCTTGAACTTTTAAATTAATTATGTGTCATATTATTTTAACTTTTCCTTCGACGCTCAAAACCTTCGTTGTATTTGTCGCTGTAGCCGTGTTATCGCGGAGCCAGTCTCCTCTAAACAGAAGGACTAGAAACGTACAGGAAAATTGTACGGACAAAGTGTTTCACCATCAATATTATAATTTTCCAGGTCTGGAATTTATGTAGCTACCTGAAAGACTGAAAAAGTCCCCTCTCAAGGACGACGGGATGGTAGAATTCTCAAAATTGCGTGCATTCTTTAAATTTGTATTATAAAATGTGATTGGTAGTGTCTTTATATGGAAAGTAGATGTTCGTGTGTATGTCGTGTTAAGCGAGACAAAAGGAAAAACAAAAGAGGTTCTTTTGCGAATTATTTGTAACCACTGAATGTGTAATTGTATAGCCGATGTGTCACACAAACTGACAAACCGATGTCGTTATAACCCAGTTCAATTGTATTTACTGGATACAAAGTTCAAGTTTCACATCTTATCAGTGTTTATTTTTTGACTGTCCGTGTCTGGCGTGAAATTTATATTGAGCTACGTCTGTGATCTGTCTGCGTATATGATGTCGAATACTATACGTAAATAATTTGCCGGTAACTAGAGGCATAACGTGATAGTCTACGCATTATCCATTTTTTTTGTTTGACGTTTTACAGAGAGATTTTGAAGTATATACGTAGCAAAGTGCGAGACCTGAAATACCGACCGCAATTGCAGTCTACAGTGCATTACGCCGTGTAGACTGCAAGATATTTGCCTACGTTTGTGCCTTCAGCGCCATGGAATAGCATTTCAAAAATACCGCACTTCTTGACCCTGAAGGCGAAAGCACAACGGCCCTTTGACCGGCCGGTAACCCACAGTCTTCCCTGTGTTCCTTAACGTACAACATAATAGTTGTGAGAACGCCTATTCTAATATGGGCTGCATTTTGCCTAATTTTTCTACTATGGTTAATAGCTTGATATTATCTAGTCTTGCGACTACCACAGTCATGTTCACCAGGCTTCATTTTCTCCAGATATTAACTAAAAATTTACTTTCCCTTGATCGAAATTTATTTGACGCAGTTAATTTTTAATTGAAGCCAGGCAAAATATATATGATCTTTGCTTTCTTATATTTTTTTGTGAAGTAAGTGGATATTCATACTGTGTAATGGTGTAGACAGAAACTATGAACTGCGTTTCGTGAGGTTTTTTAAGCTGAAGCATGATGTTTAAAATGATTTAGTTTTTGACTTACAAAAAATGGAATTTTTGGTTGATATAACTGGCCGAAAACGGAGGTGACCATGAAATTTGTCGAGGTATGGCTAATCGACTTTCAGAAAAAATCTGTTGAATTGCGTGTAGAATGAAATATCACATGTAGGTTACTTGTTTTTATGTGCAGTAACCTCTGAATTCGGTAAGGATAAATAAAATCAGATATAAAAACACATTATGAAAAAATATTTGATATTAAATATCACAACAGGTTAGTTGGTGGTAGAAACTGGGATATCCTAGTCGGTGTAGTGAACTAGGTTATGGCTGGACGTCCCAGGAAACTTTGTATGTGATTAGCGGTAGGGATAGAAATAGAGGCCTACCTATATCTTCTCCGACACGCCCGGATGGCCACTGAGGACCATCAATCGTCTGAGAATCTGTCGATGGCTGTGTTCTTATGGTGCAAAGCGACCATGGTGTTAAGCTAACCAAGACCTCCAATTTATGTCGAGATAATGAATGAGTGGAGCCTGATTTCACTCCACCATACTACTTCGCGGCCTGTATAGGCTCAACTGTATTCGTATCGTTTGAATAATTTTTGATTTTACACACACACACAATATATATATATATATATATATATTAAAGAATCATTTTACGGATAATAGGCATATTACGGAAAATCGTATTTGTCGTATGAGTTTTAGTAAAAATTTGCAATATTACTTCTCAGCCAATATACTCAATACTGTTTAAGCGTTAACACTATTCCAGAGAGAGGAAAACAGACCTAGACCATTATCTCCACACATATGATGTTTCTTAATTTTGTGAGAAAGCTTAGAAGAATGATATTTCGTGAACTGGTACAGCATCGGTTTGTTGAATGTTAAATCTCTGAAGGAAGGAAGTTCTCAACAAAATACTTTGTCTACTCAAAGAAAACCCCCTTATCTTTTTAAACTGAATCATATTTTCCCGTGTTTTATAATACGTACACATATAACTGGTACCACCATTTCACGGTGTCATCGGTTATTACAATTACGCTAATTACGCCCCGGAATGATCAATTTACCTAAGATAATATACTCAGAAACGCACTGCGATGTTAAAATACTTTGTCTGTACGTGATTTCTACAAATCCTGTCAGCATTAGATGGTAGTAGAATTTCTACGTTACTTTTCCCAGTTGCTGTTAATATATATGCATTTCGCCAAATAGTTTTACGTGTACAAGAGAAAGTAAATATTCTATTCGCTCTTTCAATTTTTATTAACAAATTGTTTAACCACTTTTGCATACTTTGTTGAACCAAGTAGCTACATTAGTTTTCCGTATAGTCTCTTTGATGTTCTGGTAGTTTAGGTAACTTTTCCTCTTGGATTTTGTGTGTTTAATATCATACATTTTCCTTTCAACTGTATAACATATGCAGTTCTGTTACCAATTTGTTCAAAATGTAAATAAATATTTTTAATATAATACAGTTTTACGAAAATGTATAATATTCCCATCTCATGTTTTCCGTATTTCACACAGGAATAGTTTTGTTTTGACATCATGTAATGTATTGGATTGGGCAGTAAAGGGTGGAATACAAACATTAGGGTTGGTAGAATACATTAATGCAACTTCAATATAGGTCTAATTCGTATTAAATTTAATTCTATTAAATTAAAATTTATTACACGAATGAGAAGTTTATATGTGTGTGATTTAACAGAGATAAAGTTCTCCCTGTTTACGCCATGAAGGCATTTAGGGTACTTAGATTCATTATGTGGGGGTAAGTGATATGATCTGCAGGGTTTCGAAAATATTGAACTCCAATAGTTTATTTAGAAGATTGATCCTTTGCACAAAGCAGAAATAACTAACCCTAAAAGTGGAAAAATATTTTGGGTTACATTTTCTCGGGCCAGGAGAATTTCTTGCAATTTGATCTTGTTACATATAATATTACAATTACAATGTCTGTCTCTAAAGAAGCGAGTTGCACTGCCCTAATTCATATAGGAGTATGGATGCTGTTTTTCAAATTTTCGCTTGTTGCTTTAAGAAGCTTTTCAAGTTAGGGAGATGATCCTCATTTAATATGCCAAAAACTGACTTTTACTGCAGGCATTTACCGGCGTTTAGTAATAATGTAAGTCAGTACTTTACCGTGACAGCGGAGAAGGCGTCAAAGCATATTAGTGTTAGGATCACGAACAGTATGCCACACAGAGGGAGATTCATTGTATCTTCTAGTGCTGTCATGTATCTGAAAAATCGGTCAGAACATCGTAAAATACACAAACAATTGGTAAAATGAAATGAGATATAATTCAATTATTCGTTATGACCGCACCGTTTTATCTGCTGGTGGTGACGTACGCAGTTGTTAAGTTGTTTCTGCATGCGACGGAATTGTTCATCGAAAGTGTGAGCTCGTATGTGACCATCTCTCTGGTCCTCTGCATCCCCGCCCTTCTTCACTGATATGACATGTGTCTGTCTGATATCCAGCAGCGCCGCTCTGAGCTTCGCCAGCTGACTGCAGGCTACACACACTAGCGTAGCATACAGGCTTGTGAAGCCAATATTTAAGCATAACATGAAGACTGTTGTCATAGCCTGTGAACGATGGATTATTAATTATTCTGAAGTAGGATATCATTTGCAGAACCAGTAATTAGGCCTACTCTGGCCTGAGAAAAACAACTTGGTTTTCGCCGACAAAGCTGCTGGAGTAAATTCCAGATTCCCAAATAATTGCTAAAATTAAAAAAAAAACTCCATGAAATGATATGGATCATTCGTAGAATGAAACTGACAAGTGGATATCAAAATGCTCAGGAGAAACAGGTCCTAATATCATTTGTTCACCACAAATACTAGTGAACTGGCCAGGGATAGAACACGTTTCTCCACGCAGAGGAGACGGTGACTAACCATATGTCAAGGCGCTGCCGAAGGTCTGATTGACATAAATGATATACATAGAGTGATCAATGGTATTCTAGTTGGACCTGGCTTGTTTGCCGAAACACCGTATTTTTTATCTCGACTGAGTGTTCTGGCTCCCTCTGGGAACATTATGGCATGCAAAAACGTTTTTCTACTCTCCTCAGAAGAGAGTGACTCGCAAAGTAAGGTCCACCTAAGGTAATAATTCTATAAGGATACAAAGTCGTAACACAACTATATTATTGGATGTATATAACTTATCAACATCAACTACATGTTTCGGCCAATGCTGCTGAGGCCATCATAAGGTTGGATACAATTTGTCAGAAAAGCTATATAGATATGATATAACACCTAACAATTATTAGTATTAGTGTGGGTAAATAGCAGAGTCCCGGTGGGCAAAAATGTGTCTGACAGGTTCCCTATTAGGAATGGTTTGAATCAAGGAGACGCTTTAACACCAATGCTTTTTAACTTTGCTTTAGAGTACGCCATTAGGAGGGTTCAGGTAAATCAGGATGGCTTGAAACTAAATGGTACACATCATCTTCTGGCTTATGCCGATGATGTTAATATACTGG
>Ga0123355_10007207_pt1 | contig 16617 bp, 18 predicted proteins | sample TergutEmb28metaG_3_FD_89872 | JGI IMG/M metagenome (GOLD analysis project Ga0123355, IMG submission 89872) | Embiratermes neotenicus P1 segment gut microbial communities from Petit-Saut dam, French Guiana - Emb289 P1 | ecosystem: Host-associated > Arthropoda: Insects > Digestive system > Gut ...
GGACACATGGGTGTCCAGTTTTATAAGTTCGATATCTACCTGCAACGGCGTGTTGCCAAGCAGCCGCAAAAGCTGTGTCTCTGTGGTAATTTTCGTTGGCATCAAATTTACAATCATAATTTTTAGCGGGCGAATATCCTGGGTGATGGCGCGAGTTTCTGTCATCACGAAGATGTTTTCCGCTTCCAATTGTGATGCTGCGGGCAGCTCGTTGGGTATTTTTATTGGCATGATTTACTCCTAAAATACTGGAACTACCGCGCCTTCATACTGCCTGTAAATAAATTCGCGCACCCGTTCAGACTGCAAATGTTCCATTATAACATGAAACACGGGGTTATCCGCATCTTCGCGGCGAATTGCAAGGCCGTTGCCATAGGGGGAATCCGGTGTTTCAATGATTAGCGAATCCCTCATGGGGTTAAGGTCTGTGCCTGCCAACACGTGGTTGGTGTTGATTATTGCCGCGTCAATATTGGGGTCGCCTAATATTCTTGGCAAAATAGCGGCGTCCAATTCTTCTATAACAAGATTCAGCGGGTTGTCGATGATGTCAAATGGCGTGGCTCTTATGCCCGCTGCCGGGTCAAGTGAAAGAATCCCGTGCGACTGCATCAACAAAAGTGCGCGGCCGCCATTGGTGGCATCGTTTGGAATGGCCACCGTGCCGCCATTTGGCAGCTGAGAGATGTCATCAATGGTAAGCGAATACATCCCCATGGGCTCTATGTGAACCAGCCCCAGCATAAAAAGCTCGTCTGCCAGCGGCGATGCATCCAAAAATGGCGTATGTTGAAAATAGTTGGCGTCCAGTGTGCCGTCGGCCACAGCCGGGTTGATTACAACAAAGTCGGTGAATTCGATAAGGTTAAGTTCAATGCCATCCTCCAAAAGATATGGGCGAATGTACTCCAAAATTTCCATATGCGGCCGTGGGGTGGCACCTATGGTTATTTGGGTAATGGCGGGGACGATGTCATTATCATTATCGTTCTCATTCCCGTTTACGGTGGTCTCGTTTACAATCGGCGGTTCGGTTGTTATTGACACCTCATTATTGCCATCACAGGCGGCAAATTCTGCTGCCAAAGCGATAAGTAATACTGCCAAACATAGTTTCTTCATATTAATCTCTCCCTATAAAAAAATAAGCCCTCATCAGGGCGTTTTAAACGTTCAGTGTCGGCCGAAATACATTTCGCGCCAACACGCGCATCTTCCGGGCAAAGCAACCTACCCGGGGGAGTTAGCACCGTGCGTTTGCCGGTTGCTGGGTTTCATTGGGCCCTGGTCCCTCCACCACTCTTGATGTTTGTATTAAATTGTGAGTGAATGATAATATATATTGGTTTGTTTTGTCAAGTGTAATTTGACGTTTGCACGGAAATCAATTTTCAGTTGGTCGGAATTTCCGACCAACTGAATTTTTCTTCGCACATTAAACCCGCTCAAACCCCTTGACATACATATCTGCCTTGCGCGAAGAATAGGCATAGTATTTATCGCCTGCCACGATAATATGGTCTAAGACGTCTACGTTCATGACTTTTAGCCATTCGGTGATGACGCGGGTGGTTTCGTTGTCTGCGTTAGACGGCGCGACTCTGCCGCCGGGGTGGTTGTGCGCCAGTATCGCACAGGAGGCGTTGTTGTTTTTATACATTACACGGCCAATTTCCCTAAGATACGCAGGGGATTCATCCAATGTGCCTTTAGAAATCAAGGACGTGTTTATCAACTGCCGCTTGGCGTTTAAACAAATTACATAAAAATGCTCCACAGTCGCGCCAAAGAACAAGCCTGTGGCATATTCCACCGCAGCCGAAAGAGTGCCCAAGAACTTCCCTTGGCGCCATCGGCTGCGGAAATATCTATTGGCAAGTTCCGGCAAAAAATTAAGCAAAAACGCAACATTTTCGCTGCATTTAATGGTGTCTCTTATAATTTCCACATCTGCCTCAAACAAATTGTGCAACGAGCCAAATTCCTTTAACATTTTGTGGGCGATTTCATTGGTGTCGCCTCTGGGATAGCAATAGTATAGAAGCATCTCCAGCAACTCGTGGTCATGGAATGCATCTATGCCTTGTTTAAGATACCGCTCCCTCATGCGTTCGCGGTGGCCTGCGTGTATATGTGTCGATTTTTTCACAAAATATCACCCTGTTCACCTCATAGACGCATCCAGTGCGTCTGTAACGGATTGTAAAACTTTTATGCGGGCATACTTTTTGCTGTTGGATTCCACGACTATCCAGGGTGCTTGCGCTGTGTGGGTACGCGCCAGCATTTCGTCTACGGCAACTTCGTACTGATCCCATTTTTCGCGGTTGCGCCAGTCTTCGTCTGTTATTTTATGATGTTTCAACGGGTCTGCCTGGCGGTTGTTGAATCTGCGAAGCTGTTCGTCCTTGTCTATGTGCAGCCAAAATTTGAGCAGAACCGTGCCGTGGCTGACGATATGCTGTTCCATCTCATTGATTTCCTGGTAGGCTTGCTGCCAAATATGCGGCGGCGTAAGCTCTTCTACCCGTTCCACCAAAACACGCCCATACCAAGACCGGTCGAATATCGTCAAATGCCCATCCTTGGGCATCTTCACCATAAACCGCCACAGATAATGCCGCGCAAGTTCCTGCGGCCGCGGCGATCCCACGGGATCCACCGCATAACAGCGCGGATCCAGCTCTGACGTGAGCCGTTTGATGTTTCCGCCTTTTCCTGCGGCGTCCCACCCTTCGTACACAACTACGGCCGACCGCCGCTTTGCATACATTTTGTTGCTAAGCATCCGCAGGCGTTCTTGGTACATGTCAATGGCTTCGCGATATTCTGCGTCAGGTATAGTCTCTTCCGGGTCGATATTTTTCAATGTACGGGGAATACTTATCTGCGGCGCAACAACCGCGGGAGGCGCATCCGGTGCCTTTTTTCTCAATTGTTGTTCCAGTTGGTCTATGATAATTCCCATGATTTTGCAGGTGGCAAAACGTTTGTCATCTGCTTCGATAATGTTCCAAGGGCTTTTTTCGGCAGATGTCATGCGCAACATTTTTTCCATGTGGCGAAGATTTTGTTCATAATTTTCGTTCTGTTTCCAGTCGTGGGGGGTGTTGCGCCAGGACGTTGCAGAATCATTTTCAAGGGCATGAAAACGGCGGATTTGCTCCTCTTTGCTAATGTGCAGGAAGAATTTAATTATCAAGTATCCATCATCGGTAAGCTGCCGCTCGAAGGCGTTTACATCGTAATAAAATCCATGGGTTTCTGTTACAGAAAGCCCCCACTCCTTGCTCACAGACGGCAGAATAATCCTGTGCCAGCTTTTGTCCATGATTACAATCTGGCCTTTGGGCGGCAAATACGTCCAATAACTCCACAAAAACGGTCGCATCTGTTTATCTTCCGTTATCTTTCCCGTGGAACGTATATCAAAATAACGCGGGTCAAGGGGATTAACCACCCGGGCTATGTGCGTCCCCTTGCCGGACGCACTCCATCCTTCAAATAAAATCACCACCGGTAAGCGAGCCTCGCGCACTTGCTGCTGCAAGTGTGCCAAGGTTTTCTCCATGCGGCGCAATGTTTCCTTGTAGGATTTTTTGTCCATTTGCTGGTTTAAATCCAAGCCCTGTAACATTTAAGTCTCCCTTTTTTGCGACAGATATCTTTGAAATTAGACACGAGTATAGCATAGGAATATTTTTTCGCAAGTGGAAATGTACGGACATGATAGGTGACAAGGTTTTTTACTTGATACCATCTTGTCCTATTATTTAAGAACCGTGAGTTTTAGCGGGCTCGGTGGGAATCTGTTTCGTTGAAAAATTCAGTTGGTTGGCATTGCCAACCAACTGAATTTATTGCCACGAAAAATAACGCCTTGTGGCGTTGTCGAATAATGATTATAATAAGTCACGCAAGCTGTGGCGTTTGTCATACAAAAGAAACAAAAAATAGCCGCCCTCTGGTAAGGTAACCAGCTATTTATACACAACACTATGTTGTTTGTAAACTAATTGAATTCAAGGAGGAACCCCATGGCAAAATATTTCGGAACAGACGGCGTGCGCGGCGTAGCCAACCGGGAACTAACGCCGGAACTTGCATTTTGGCTGGCACGCGCCGGCGCATATGTGCTTACAAAAGATTCAACACACACACCAAAAATTCTGCTGGGCAAGGACGGCCGCCGCTCGGGAGATATGCTGGAGGCCGCGCTTACTGCGGGGCTTTGCTCTATTGGGGTGGATGTATATCACGGCGGAGTCATTCCCACACCGGCAGTGGCGTACCTTGTACAAAAATATCAAATGGACGCCGGGATTATGATTTCTGCTTCACACAATCCAATGGAGGATAACGGCATCAAATTTTTCACCCGCGACGGCTGCAAACTCGACGATGACACAGAGGCAGAAATAGAATCCTTGATAAACCATGGCGGAAACGACAACCTGCCCCGCCCGGAAGGAGCAGGCGTTGGCACAGCTAACCCCTGCCCAAATGCCGCCGCAGATTACGCCGCCTTTCTAATATCCACCGTGCCAAATCTTCGGCTGGACGGCCTCAACGTAGCACTAGACTGTGCAAACGGCGCAACCAGTGCCATAGCACCTATTGTATTCGAAAAATTGGGTGCAAAAGTCCACACGTTGTCCAACAAACCCGACGGAGCCAACATCAACGCAGGATGCGGCTCGACACATATAAATCATTTGGCACAATACGTAGCAGCTCAAAAAGTTGACATTGGCCTAGCCTTTGACGGCGACGGAGATAGAATGTTAGCCGTAGACGAAAACGGAAACGCACTCGACGGCGATTCTGTGCTGGCGATATGCGGGCTAAACCTTCACGAACGCGGCCAGCTGGCAAAAAGCACCTTGGTAGCCACATCAATGAGCAACCAAGGCTTGGAACTTTTTTGCAACAAAAACAACATCACCCTCTTCCGAACAGACGTAGGCGACCGATATGTACTGGAAAAAATGCTGGCAGATGACTTGACTCTGGGCGGCGAGCAGTCCGGCCATTATATTTTCCGTCAATTCTGCACAACGGGCGACGGCATACTAGCCGGCCTTCAGCTAATGGCCACAATGGCACGGAAAAATCAGCCCCTGTCTGTCCTGTCATCCGCAATGGAAACATTCCCACAAGTGCTGGTAAATGTCATCGTGCCAAACCACCGCAAAAAAGAACTTAAAACCCACGACAAAATCAAAGCCCACCAAGCCCAAATCGAAAACCAACTGGCCGGTGAAGGCCGAATTTTGGTGCGCCCCTCTGGCACAGAGCCGCTGGTGCGTGTTATGATAGAAGGCCGTGATGTGGATGAAATTAATCGGCTTGCGGCTGATTTGGCTAAGACGATAGAGGGGTGCATGAAGGAGACGAATAGTAATGCAGAGTGAAATCAGATGTGAATTTTGTGAATTGATAAACGACCTTGAGCATAGACGGAAAGAATTGTTAGTTGAGTTCGAGACAGATAATGTTTTGGCTTTCCGACGTAGTGACGTTTTTGGTGAAATACGTATTAGCCTCATTTCCAAGCAACATGTTGATAATGCAATAGACTTTTCAAGACCTTATGATGACAATGAATTGGCTAAAGAAATCGGAAAGACGATTAAACACATCGAAGATCGTTATGGAAGATCTGGAATGGAATTGTATACAGATATAGCGAGACAATCCAACCATATGCATTGTTCCATCGTTTACAATATATAATTCTACAATCCAAAAAATCTGCCGCCCACCAAGCGGCATTTTTTTATTGCATCCGGGCATAATAAGGGTTCGATTGAACTTCAAAGGAGCCTGTTTATGAAAAAATTCCTGTTATTATTGCTGCTTCCGCTTATCCCCGCCATTGCTGCAGGAGTGGGCGTGTTGTGTCCGGCCGAAGAGAGCGCAGATGTGCCGGTAATCATGTACCACCTAATCACAGAACGATCAAAATATATAGGCAAATACGGCATTACCCCGGATGAAATTGAAAAGGATTTGAAATACCTCAAAGAAAACGGATACACCACCGTTGTCATGCGCGACCTAGTTGATTTTGTGAATCACGGAAGCCCGCTGCCGCCAAAGCCCATTGTGCTTACCTTTGACGACGGGAATTATAGCGACTTCGAATATCTTTATCCCCTACTAAAAAAGTACGATATGAAAGCCGTCCTAGCCATTATCGGCAGCGCAACAGACAAATACACCAAACAATCTGCCGAAAACCCGGGCGCACGATACCCAAACCTCAACTGGGCGCAGGTAAAGGAACTTCACGAATCTGGGCTGTTTGAGATTCAAAGCCATGGGTACGATGTCCACGGTAGCCGCGGCAGCGGCGAAAAAAAAGGCGAATCCACCCAGGCATACCATTCTCGGCTACACGACGACCTTAAAAAATTGCAAGATGCCTGCGAAGAGCATCTCAACTATACTCCTAATACCTTCATATATCCGCTGGGGATTATCGGGAAGGATTCGCGCATTGTGTTAGAGAAACTGGGGATGGTTGCGAGTCTTTCGTGCTATGAAGGCATCAATATAGTGCGACCGGGTGACCATGATTGCCTTTTTAAAATGCACCGATATAACCGCCCCAGCGGAGAATCTATCGGAAGCCTTTTGAGCCGCATGGATAAATTGCGCAAAACCACAAACGCAAGATGAAAAAATTGACACACCGTTGTTACATTAACATTATACAACTTTACTTCCTAGGAGGAGGCGAACATGGACAATTGGTGATGCTGTTAGCCTTGCCGGTAATATAGGCTTAACTAAGCCGACACACAATACAATAAGCGGCATTGTTCATAATTGGCACGGCACTCACGTCAAACCCGGAGTCCCGTGCCGCTTCAATTAATTGCTCTTCTGCGAAAAATCTATACCCATGCTTCGTATGTGGGAAGCGAGACAATGCTTCATTTGTAAATAGCGTGTTTACGAACAGTCCACGTGGTTTCATTGTGCGGCGTATCTCCTGCATTGTTGCATTCAAATCATCCCAAAAGTAGACTGTGTTTAATGTGTAAATTTTATCGAAGGTAGAATCCTTGAAAGGCATTTTATCCGCCACCCCAACAGAAAATGACATCGTTCCGTTTTGAACAAATTTACGATTACGCTTTTTAGCGGAATTCAAGATGCTCTCTGAAATATCAACACCATCAAAAGTAGCACTAAGCCTTTTTGCAAGAAAGTTCAACATATATCCATTTCCGCATCCGATGTCTAAAACACGGTCGCTTTTGTCAATGTTTAATATTCTCGCCGTCTCTTCATACATCTCGGTATTATGGCGGTTGATAACAAAAGACACGATTTTACCACCGAGTCCGCTGGGGTTTGAAAATTGTCTTGAAATATATTTGCTGATACTCATTACGGTTTTTGCTCTCCTTCTATATACAGCATCTATCGAGTATGCACACCCCTTGTAAAATGCCTCCACAAGACGGTATGAAGCGTGGTTTGTTTTATCATAAACATTCGTCGTTTGCAATGATTTTATGGAACAACGAGATCGTTTCCGAATTATTTCACAATAAAAAAGCCTGCGGCTGGTTTGAAAAAACTGACCGCAGGCTTTTTTGTGGCGTAGTTTTCAATCGCCGTTTTTTTCAACTGGTAGTAATTTACTACCAGTTGGGTTTTAAAACTTTTTAATGTGCGTGTGCTGATGTAAATACTTTTCCTTAGTTGCCATACCGCCCCGAATGTGGCGTTCAGATTTGTTTACTTCCAGCACCTGACGGGCTTCCCCGGCTAGGTTGGGGTTTATCTTTGTCAATCTTTCAGTTACATCTTTATGTACAGTAGACTTGCTAATGCCAAATTTCTTGGCGGTTTCTCTCACAGTTGCGTTTGAATTGATTATGAAAGTTGCTACTTCCACGGCCCTCTCTTCAATATAAGTCTTCAAGGATGGCCCTCCCTTTAATATCGTTAGAATATTTATATGAGCATACCGCATGAAGTAGAACAGGGCGTTTAGTGTTGGGGAAATACCGCCCATGTACGTACCAATTAAAAAAAACGCAGAATGTACCAAATTTATCATTGACAAAAACTGCGAAGGGTAATATCATAGGCGAAGGTATCGTGCAAAATAGTGTAAGGGTACCAGTAATTGCTTCTTAGGGGGTCAGGTCTTGCAAAATATTTTCAAACGCCATGAGGCAAAATATCTTATTACAAAGGCGCAGAAGGCTCTGCTTTTGGATACTATTTCGCAATATGTTGTGTCCGATAAATTCGATGAATACATTGTGCAGAATTTGTACTACGACACAGAAAATTGGGACATCATACATAGGTCCATCGAAAAGCCTTTGTTCAAGGAAAAAATGCGCCTACGTTGTTATGGCCTGAAAACACAAGACTCTAAATTTTTTCTGGAGCTAAAGAAAAAATACAAGGGCATTGTGTACAAACGAAGAATTGCATTTTCTGGTATGATGCTTTCCGACAGTGGTGTAATAGATATTGTAGAACAAGAAGCATCACAAATTGCGCATGAGCTTGATTTTTATTTAAAGTCCGTACCCGTTCGCGAAAGAATGTACCTTTCTTATAAGAGGAGTGCATATGCAGGAACAGAGGACAGCGGCCTGCGCATGACCTTTGACACAGATGTTCGTTATCGAGTGCACGATTTGGATTTTAAGCAACCAGACAAAGGCTCGCCTATTCTTTCACCTGAAAAGGTAATAATGGAAATTAAGGTGCCATACGGGATGCCGCTGTGGCTGGTGCAAATACTTAGCGAAAACGAAATTTATCCAGCATCTTTTTCAAAATGCGGTGTATGTTATGCTGATTATGTACAAAAACAAAAAGCTACGGGGGTTGCGTAATGTTTGATGCGGTAAGCGGAAGTGTGATAGGTGAAGTAATGACATTGCAGGCACTGTTGATTTGCACAGCGGTGGCCTTGATTTATGGGTTTATTGTTGCACTGCTTTATGTATTCCGAAACGACCACAGCAGAACGCTTGCCATAACGTTGGTTGTGCTGCCTGCTATTGTACAGATTATTATAATGCTTGCGAACCGAAACATAGGTGTAGGTATCGCTGTGGCCGGGGCGTTTAGCCTTATTCGCTTCCGCTCGGTACCCGGAAATGCCCGTGATATCAGTTGCCTTTTCTTTGCGATGTCGCTTGGGTTTGTTGCGGGTATGGGATACTTATTTTTTGGATTTGCATTTTTATTGATGATTGGCAGCGTCTTTTTTGTTCTCACATATTTCAAATTTGGCCAAAAAGAAGTCATTCCGCGCGCTTTGCGCATCACAATACCGGAGAACCTGGATTACAACGGATTGTTCGATGATATTTTCGCCAAATACACGAAAGGCGTAACTTTAGAGCGCGTAAGAACAAGCAACATGGGCAGCTTATACGAATTGACTTATTCGGTTATACTAGACGATACCGTAATCTCAAAAGAATTTATGGACGAACTTCGTTGCCGAAATGGAAACTTGAAAATATTGTTTGCTCGCAAGGACAGTGATAACGAACTCAGGCAACTGTAATTGGCTTAAAATCTGATATCAAGGTAAAAACATTGACACCCCCTCATTCAAAAAAACCGCGATTTTCTGCGGTTTTTTTGGGTATATCCGATTTTCTTAGATTAATATCATAGGATTGTCGAATAATTTATGCAAAAATATTCGACAATCAAGTGCGAAAACACCAGCAAAAATTTAAGGACTGATATCACGTATGAAAAATAAGAACTTCAAAAAAATCACGGCGGCATTGGTACTGTTGATTATGACTATGGTGCTGGTCGTTGCGTGTACAGACCTAGCAGACGAGGTAGAGGCGGCAGAAGAACCTATCATAGTCCTTTCTGTCGCACCGGGCTTTCACGATGAGGCGTTTGACCTAATAGTCTCGGTGCCATCGTTGCCGAACGCGGTTATTTATTACACCATCGACGGAAACGAACCACAGCCCGGAGACGACAGATTTATCACGCGCCGCGAAAATGACATCCAAGTATCAGGCCGCCTTCCCGAAAGTGGCATAATCAGGGTCGAGGACAGAACTGCCAACTGGAGAGATACAATGTTGACCTCGTACCAAACCACTCGTTTTCGCGGCCGTAATGCGCGTTCCAGAGTTCGGCCGGCCACGGCGGCACGCATTTTACAAGGCACAGCCTTTCGCTTTAGAGCCTTTGTGGATGGAGAACCTGTGACAGAAACCGTAACGGCAACTTATATAATTGCCCCAAATGCCGGTGAGCGTTTTGCCCATACCCCCATAGTGTCAATTACCGCGCCATACGATGAATTTATCTATATTTACGAACACGCATCCCGCGACGACCCTATAGTTCGCCGCCGCACATTCACCTATGAATATTTCGAGTATGGTTCAAACGGTTATGATCTGATATTCAACATGCCGGGCTCTACTTCGCTTGGCGGCTCCCAAAGCCGCGATACATCGCAAAGAACCCTAAATGTTCACCTCTCCAGAGGCGAACTCGATGGTTCAATTACACACCCAATACTCGAGAATGTGCCTGTGCTTTACAGATTCCGCTTGCATAATGGCTCGCAGGGCTTTATGTGGGATTTTATGCGCGATGCCTTCTCGCAACGAGCCTCGGCCGACTTGAATCTTCTGTGGTCGGATAGCAGGCTTGTTATTAAGTTTATCAATGGTGAATTTTGGGGATTTACCCACATACGCGAACACACAAGCAACCGGCACTTTGTCAGAACCCACACGGGAATAGCCAGCCGCAACATTGCAATCCTTAACATGGAAAATAACCATCGAGCGGAAGACAGCGACGACAGAACTGTAATCATGGAAGTGACAGACGGCCCCGAAGATATTGTTTATGCTTTTTTTGAAGAGCTTGCGGAGTTCGTCACTTCTGCCGACATGTCAACTGACTACAACCGCGAACGCCTGTTTAATGAGTTCTTTTGCCAAGAAAATTTCATGGATTATTTAATCGCGCGGACATTTTTTGCCCATACGGATTGGCCTTTCAATAACATTCGTTTATTTAGAGCCATAGAACCCGATTTGGAATCAGAAAACCCCTACAATGACGGCAGATGGCGCTTTATTTTGCACGACATGGCTTTTGCGCCCAACCCAACGAGGCCTGCGTATAACATAAATAGATTTAGCCGGGTATACAGCGCCGAGTCCATTGGCGTAGAAGAGCCATGTGTAATTGCATTTCGCCATGACTTTTTGGTTATGAACAACCCTACGTTTGCGGAAGAATTTAGAGAACGTGCGCTTTATGTACTGGACACATCTTTCCAAAGGGATGCGTTGTTGGCACTGCAAAGCGAATTTGTTGCCATGTATGAGCCTTTGCTGCCAGAGATGTACAACAGATGGGCCGTGGTAGAAAATGTAGCAGATTCCATTGCAAATTTTCACTACTACAGAGAACATTTGACGACTTTCCTTACAAATCGCGACGGACATTACAGGCGACATCTTGACAGGCTGATAGAGCGTCTTGAAATAACGCCCCAAGAAACTGAAGTGCCTGCTGGGTGATTATAATTTCTTCGAATAGAATAATATTAGCCCGTCTTCAATTTCAGAATATTCGGATTTTACGAATGTGTCATATCCCCAATGAAAATAGATGTTAATGTTACGTGTTTCTTCCGGCTCGACTCCTATGGTTGCAGTTTGATACCCTTTATCTTTGGCATATTGTTCCATGATTTTTACAAGCTTAGATATATGCCCCTTGCCTTCAAACTGTTTTTCAATTCGCAATCCATTTACTTCAACACTTTGCGGTGAAAACACTAGCGTTCCTTCGCCGATTGGCTCATCTTCATGCAAAACTACAAATGTTTTAATTTCGCCACTTTGGTTTTTTCGTATTGCTTCGGATTTATATGTAACCCAGCGATTATCACCAATATTGTTTGCAATATTTATATCCCATCTTCGGCCAAGATTGATCATAGAAGCTTCTTGATACTTGAAGTTTATGTCCATAAAATTAACATCCTTCATGATTAAACCAAAGTTTGCCATATATCGAGATATTTGTCTGAGCCATGACAACTCTCCGATTCTTTTTTTGTACATAGTCAATGCTGTTAAGGAAGTGCATCTTAACACGAATCTGGCGTTTTTGCACTTATGCTATGCGTGAAAATTCAGTTGGTAATAAAGTTCTACCAACTGAATTTTTGTGTTATTATGATGTTCACGCAAAAGTAGTAGGAGGGGTATTATGCTGGACACAATTACAGTAAACATCACAGGCGCAGGAGAACATGCTGTTCCATGCAACATTAGTCTTTATGAGCTTAGCAAAAAGTTTCCCCATGTATGCAAAAAACCAATTTTGGCGGCAAAAGTCAACAACGAATTGCAGGATTCCATGTTGCGGCCGGTTCCATATGATTCCACGATAGAATTTTTGGACATAACCGACCCACACGGATTTAGAGCCTACCAGCGTGGGGTCAGTTTTATGATGATATGCGCAGCCAAGGAAATTTTGGGCAAGACCACCCGGGTGGTAGTGGCTCATTCCATAAACAAAAATTATTATTGCGAACTGCCCGACCTAAAGATACCCATCACAGACGAGCTGCTGCATGAAATCGAAGGTTTTATGCTGGGGCTGGTTGAAAAGGATTTACCAATCGAAAAACATACCATGCCCAAAGAAATGGCAATAAAAATCGCAGAGGATTTGGGACTGGAAGACAAAGTGCGTCTGCTGAAATACCGACATAACCACACCGTGAGTTTTTACAAGCTGGGCTGGATGTACAATTATTTCTATGGAGGAATGCCGCCCGGCACCGGCAGGTTGGATTTGTTTAAGCTGGTGCGGCGTTCGCATGGGTTTATGTTGCAATTCCCAGATGCATCCCATGATTATGAATTGGCAGAAATGATTCCCGCAGCCCGCGTTGCAGAAGTATTTGCGGAAAGCAACCAATGGGCACGCATAATGAAGGCCGACACAGTGGGCGCACTAAACGACAAGCTGTGCAAAGACGGCGGTCGGGAAATAATAAAAGTGGCAGAAGCCCTGCAAGAGAAAAAAATCGCACTTTTGGCCGACCAAATTGAAAAAGAACATCGCCCCATTGTGCTAATCGCCGGGCCTTCGTCCTCCGGCAAAACTACCTTTGCATCGCGGCTGGGTGTTCAGCTTAGGGTCAACGGGGTTGTTCCTCACATCATTTCTTTGGACAATTATTATCTCAACAGGGAAGACTGTCCGCAGGACGAGTTTGGTAACTATGACCTTGAAACCATTGACGCCATCGACACCAACCAAATTGCCAGCGACATGAAAGCCCTGCTGGACGGCAAGCGGGTAGAAATCCCCACGTTTAATTTCCTCACAAGTAAGAGGGAATACAAGGGCAATTTCCTAAAACTGTCCCCACGGGACGTGCTAATCATGGAAGGCATCCATGGTCTAAACGAAAAAACAAGCGCGGGCGTACCGGCATCGGATAAATTCAAGATTTTCATATCGGCTCTGACCCAAATAAACGTGGACGACCACAATCGAATACCGACAACGGACGCAAGGCTTTTGCGCCGCATGGTGCGTGACTATTTGTATCGCGGGGCATCTGCCGCAGACACCATAGGAATGTGGCCGTCTGTGCTGCGGGGCGAGGCGAAGTATATCTACCCATTCCAGGAACATGCCGATGCATTTTTCAATTCTGCTTTGGTATACGAAATGTGCGTGCTTAAACAATACGCAGAGCCACTGCTCTATGGCATCACCCCAAGCCAGCCACAATACACCGAAGCCCGGCGGCTGATACAATTTTTAAGCTCATTCCTTAGCGTACCCAGCGAAACTATTCCGCCCAATTCTATTTTGCGCGAGTTTGTCGGCGGCAGTAGTTTTCATTAGAGGGGTGTGTTTGAAGATGGTGATATTAAAAGAAATCGACCGCAACAATTTTCATGATGTTCTCAATCTTGAGGTTTTTGATGAGCAAAAAGATTTTGTTGCAAGCAATTGCTATTCTTTGGCTCAAGCGAAGGCACAGCCTGAATGCATACCGTTGGCGGTTTACAACGATGATACCCTCGTCGGGTTTGTGATGTATTGCATGGACTTTGAAGATAGCGAGTATTGGGTCTATCGGCTTCTGATTGACAAGAAATATCAGAAGAGGGGCTTCGGGAGAGAAGCAATGCAATGCGTGTTGTCAATTTTGCAACAGGACAAAGAACATACTAAGGTATATATAAGTTTTGAACCAAAAAATGTATCGGCAAAAGGCCTGTACGAAAGCCTTGGATTTACCCCTGATGGAAGAATAATTGATGACGAAATTGTTTATTGTTTGAATTATGGACAGCGTGATTAATTGACAGAACTACAACAAAAGTATATACTTGTATTAACTTGTAAATAGGAGGACTCCTATGTTGTCTCAGGTATCAAAATGGGGAAATTCGCAAGGTATTAGGATTTCAAAAAAGTTGCTGCAAAGTGCGCACATTGGACTTGATGACGAAGTTGAAATCAAGGTGAAGGATAATATGATTATCATCATACCTTCAGCAAAAAAAACACTTGCATGGTACCTTGATGGTTACGACGATGAGTTTGACAGGTATGATTGGGGAGACTCAAGTGAGCCCAAAGGGCGTGAACTATTATGAAGCAAGGGGATATTATTTTAGTGGATTTTGACCCGACTAAGGGTAGGAAACAATTAGGATATCGCCCTGCCGTTATTATTAGTCAAACAGCGTATAATCAAAAGCGAAACATGGTTTTCATCTGCCCTATTACGAGCAGCACTAAGTCTTTACGTTTTCGTGTTTTATTAGACAACAGAACACAAACGCAAGGGGATATTATTTGTGAGCAGGTTAGAGTTATTGATCTGCTCGCCCGAAAATGCAAGGTTGTAGAACAACTTCCAAACGATTTGCTAAAACAAGTTTTGACTGCTGTATCAGTTATTATAGAATTGGAAGATTAGAAGATATCAAAAGGGTATCGCTTTATCATGAGATTGTGCTATAATGCCCTCAGATGCGCAAGTATATCTTAGGAGGCGATTAATATGGTGAATTTTCTAGCGGGATTAAAGGGCGAGGGCAAGACACGGAAAATTATTGACATGGCCAACGCAGAAGCAAAAACGACAGATGGCAGCCTGGTGTACATCGATGACGACAGGCGCCATATACACGATGTCCACAGGGATATTCGTTTTGTGGATACTGGTAAGTCGCGGCTGTCTAGCTGCCGTGGATTGACTTATTTTATATGGGGTATGCTTACCCAAAACAGCGATATCAAACATGTATATGTAGATGGGCTTTCTAACATAGTAAGGGAAGAAATAACCGGCGAGGGTTTGGTGAAGTTCAAAACTGCTCTTGAGGCACTGTCAAAGGAATATCATTCCCAGTTTACGGTGTCGATACATTGCGACCGCGAAAGCCTTCCGGCGGAAATTAAAGCGGTTCTGATATAATCGCAACTTCTAAATGCCCCCCAAGGACGCATATTAATTGTCTATATGCATCCTCGGGGGGTGTCTTTATGCATCGGCGAACCGTAAGAAGCCGCGATATAAAAAAACGGCTGAACAAAATTTACATAGGCCGCACTTCCAGTTTGCGCAGAATAAGGGCAACTCCGTTGTTCAATTTGTCGCTGCTGGGTCAGCGGCGTTTGAAGGCGCATTTTTTCCGGGCGTGTGTGGTTATTACCATGATTTTTATTCTGGCGGCGGCGTGGCAGGCCATGCGCCCGGGCATTCGTGTGCGGGTTAGCCCCGACACAGTGGCGGCGTTTCGTGTGCCGCATCGTGCCATCGGAATGTTGCAGGAGTATTCTAATATTTATGGCATACCGTTTGCGGAGCTGTTTGCAGTGTTTAATGTACATAACGATTTTTTCCCGGAAAAACACGCCACGTTTGACCTAAACGCAATCGAAGAGATGTATGTGGCCAATTTTGGCCGAATAAAGCGACAATATAACGCCCGAAGCCTTGCTCCCTATGTAAACATGTTCAGGAACCTCTTCGACGAAATAGAAACCTTCCCGGTGCCTTCGGGCTGGTACGAACACGATGCATCCGTGATGTTCGGCAACTCGTGGGGCGTAGAACACAATTTTCAAGGAAACCGTATGCATATGGGCACGGCCATCGTGGACCGTGAAAATATTCGCGGCCGCGTGCCCATAACAAGCATGACAGCCGGCACCGTGCAAGACGCCGGCTGGTGCAATCAGCTTGGTTATTTTGTGGGAATCGTCACACAAAATGGCACATATTATTTGTACGCCCATTTGGATTCGCTGGCTCCTGGTTTGGCTTCCGGGCAAGATATAATCGCCGGGCAGCTGCTTGGCCAGATGGGCAATTCCGGCGGTGGGCGAGGCGGGCGCAGTTTTCCTGTGCATTTGCATTTGGCGATAAGACCTAGCGTAAGTTTTACTCGCGGGCAGTTTTGGATAAATCCTTATCCGCTGCTTAGGTATGTCGAGGGTAGAGCGAGTGCGTATGAATTTTCAACTGGGTAGTATAATTTGTTCGGGGACAAGTTGGTATCAAGTAAAAAA